>Ga0256845_1000956_pt1 | contig 24729 bp, 25 predicted proteins | sample RiftiametaG_FD_189101 | JGI IMG/M metagenome (GOLD analysis project Ga0256845, IMG submission 189101) | Tube worm associated microbial communities from hydrothermal vent at the East Pacific Rise, Pacific Ocean - Riftia | ecosystem: Host-associated > Annelida > Integument > Unclassified ... | reverse complement strand
AAACCTGCTGCTTCCACCAAGCTAGCATCGTCTGTGATTTTAGTGTGATAGGGCTGATTGTAAGCTTTTTTAATGACTTCAGCTTTAAAACACTGCGGAGTTTGTACCAACAAGAAATCTGAACGATCAACTGCTTTTGTAGTGTTTTCATCCTTCATTCTCAAAGAATCAATGAGTGGAATTACAGGAATAATAGCATCGTGATGGCGAATTTTACGGGCACAATTTTTTAATGTAGAATGACTAACCAAAGGTCGAACTCCATCGTGGATTGAAATATAATCTCCAAAACAATATTTAAGGGCATTTTTAATCGAATGGTAACGCTCTTTACCTCCATTGATTACTCGATGTGGAATTTTAAAATTTGTTTCTAGGACTAATTTCTCCCAATGATCTTTCCAGTCAGTAGGAAGAGTAAGAATAATTTGAATGCTTGGATCGAAATGATAAAACTTTTCGATGGTATGCATTAAAATCGGTTTATCGTGAATCGGCATAAACTGTTTTGGCAAAGAAGATCCCATTCTTTTACCTATACCACCGGCAGTAATTATTACACTGAATTTACTCATTGCTTAAAAATAAAAAAAGGTTGCCACATTGACAACCTTTCCTCCTAATAAATTAGAAATATTATTTTATTCTATTTGGATCATTTTTCGCTTTAATATCAGATTTTCTTTGAAAGTTCAACCAATAGAACAAACCTATGAAACCTAAAACTATCATTGAATAGTTAAATTTATTCCCAATTCCATCGCTCTGTAGCATACCAAAAGTTGATTCTAAAAAATCACCAATTCCCCAAAAAACTTTACTCCAAGTCATAATTTTAATTTTTGATTACTACAAAGTAAACCATTTTCTTTCATTTAACAAACTTTTCTAACACTAATTCAGTAGAATTACGCTACTTCTGTAAGATTTTCAACAATCTGAGTCAGTTCAATGAATTGGTCAACAGAAAGTGTTTCAGGACGAAGTGCCATAAAAGGATGATCAACTTTATTTCCTTTGAGCAATACTTTTATAGAATTACGGATTGTTTTTCTACGTTGATTGAAACTCATTTTCACAACCTGTTTAAAGAGAACCTCATCACAAGGAAGTGATTTTCTTTCATTTCGTGTACAGCGAATAACTCCAGATTTCACTCTTGGTGGTGGATCAAAAACATGTTCATCTACCGTAAAACAATATTCGATATCGTAATAAGCTTGCATAAAAACACTCAAAATACCGTATTGTTTCGTTCCTGGTTTCTCCGCTATTCTCCAAGCTACTTCCCGTTGAAACATTCCCATTATTTCGGGGATTTGATTTCTATATTCCAAGCATTTGAACAAAATCTGAGAAGAAATATTGTACGGGAAATTCCCCACAACAGCAAATCGTTCTTCTCCCATGTATTCTTTCAAATCAACTTTTAGAAAATCGGCTTCAAAAATTTTATTGTTCAATGCAGGAAAATGTTCTTGTAAATAAGGCACACTGTCTCGGTCAATTTCCATAACGTAAACATCAGAATCTTCTTTCAATAAAAATTCTGTTAACGCACCCATTCCTGGACCAATTTCCAACACTTTTTTACACCCTTGGTGCTGTTTATACTGGTTAGCAATACGTTCACAAACGCCTTTATCAATTAAAAAATGCTGCCCGAGGGATTTTTTTGCTTTTACACTCATTGTTTGAATTCTTCAAGTACTGTAAGTAAAGTTCTAAATGCTGCGTACTTTCCATTGAACTTAGTACTGTGTTCTTTTTGTAAAGTATCCGCATGATTTTTTTGATACTCATCAAATTTCTCTTGTGTTGGAGCGATGTATGAAATGGCAAAAGTCATCCCACCTTCTTCTTCTCCATGAACACGAGATATTCGACATTCTTTGAAACACCCCGTATTCATCACATCGGGAATGTGTGTTTTCTTCATCCAATCCAACCAAACCAAATGAATGCTTTGATCGATGCTGACAGTAACATTGTATAAAATCATGGGGTAAAGGTAAAGTTTATAATGAAGAATTTACGATTCTTTGTAAGATAATACGCTCAAACCTCCACTAAAACCGAATGCAAATCAATTAAGGAAAAGTAGGCTCCTTTATTTCCCGTTAATAAGAATTTAACCTTTGAAAGATTAAGGTTATTCAAACGATATACGGTTGAAATAGATCGGAAATAATTGTCATCAATTTCACAAAAACTTGATTTAAAATGTTCGGAAGGCAATGTTTCGTTCTCTACTTCAGTCATTTTGTATACATTCAAGTCATTTCCGGCAACTAAAAACAACACATCATTTCTCCCTAATTCGAAAGATATTGTTTTCCCAGATTTTATCAGGGTAGAATACACTTTTCCTTTTTTCTTATCGGTGGCAATGACTAAAATGACATCGTAATCCGATTCGTTTTTCAACATTGCTTCTGTGGATCCCTTTTTCTCTTGAATGGTTTTTGTCCCATCAATTTGTTTGAAAGAAATAGCCGTTTCACAGGAATCGTAAAAGAATTCTCTTTGTTCCGCATCTAAAACAAAATCTGTGTGTATTTCTTCAAAAGTAGAATTTTTAAACTTTTTACGAAAGGTTAATACATCGTTCTCCCCAATTAACGTTGCTCCTTGGTCAATTTGTAAATGATCGTCTTTAACATTTCCATTCATCACTAAAAGTAGTGAATCAATTTTTTTTCTTTCTTCCAAAGAAAACTGCATAAAAGAAGTCTCATTGGAAAATTCTTCCTCTTCGAGATCGCCAAAAGGTTTAAATTTAACGAACCAAAAAACAGTTCCCGCAAGAAGAAAAACAGTCATAATTGTTAAAACTGTACTCCCTTTGATAATTCTTTTTTCTTTCCCGTGATTTCGAACAGATAAATCTCCTTTTTTTAAATCACGAATTAAATCTGTGATTTTATGTTCATGCTCCGTATTTAATTGAACATTTCTCAACTCTTTGAGTACCCAATTTGCAAAACGAGGTGTGCATGATTTGTATTTTAGAACAGACAAAACAGCATCAACATATCCCAACTTTAAAGCATAAGAAGCACGGGATAAATAGTTCACACATTCTATCAATTCTTGCTTACATAATGGCGTCACTTTGCTGATTAAATCTTTTTCATCTGCAATTACTTTGCATGAATCAGCCGTAGTTTTCACTTCTTTCAATAAAGGAGAAAACAATTGGGATTCTACTACTGCATTGTGTTTTTTATCCAATAAAATGCAGAATGAAAGGGCATTTAATCGTTCTGGAAAAACAGTTGTTCCGGAGAATTTCAACAAAGTAGTCGAAAGAAATGGGGAGATAAACGATTTGAATTCTTCCGCATATTGATGTTGAAGATGTTTCGATCTGTCAGAAAAATGATTCAATTTTCCTTCAGTTAATAAAGCGTATAATACACTATTCTGTTCTACCCAACTGTGAAAAAGAATAGTTTTAGGATTGTTCAATGAAAGAATAAAATCTTGCTTTTCTACTGCTGAAAATTCTTTTTCTTGAAAAATTAAACTTCCTTCTTTTTCTATTCTATTTTGAAAAGTAGCAATTCCTTCAGGAGTTAACAATTCAGAAAAAGAACCGTATAAAGATTGAAACGCTTTTATGGGAAGAAAAACAGCCACTATTTCAGTACTTTAATGGCAGCTTTCACATCAACATCGTTTTGAATTCTCACTTGATAATAACCTTGTTCTACCCACAATTGTCGAGCAATTTCACCTTTAATGGTTTGTTTAATCAACTCTTTACTAATTTTTAATTCTTCTTCATTTCGTTCGACTTTACCTTCCGTTTCAGAGAATTCAATGAATTGTTCTAAAATTTCGTCTGTCACTTCAAACTCACGAATAAATGCTTTCACAGAACGCCATTTTGTACGTTTATCGTTCACATAATCAAAAGCAAACGTTGTAAACACTGAAGAATAACGTAAATGTGTAAAATACCAACTTGTCCCTAAAGTATCCATTGGAACAAATTTATTGGGCATAATACCTCCGCCACCATAAACAGTTTTTCCAGCAGGAGTGGTGAATTTCAATGAATCGACTAACAACGTTGAGTCTACTTTGTACATTTCTCCGCTATCGTATCGGTTTTTTTGATCGCTGTAATAATCTTCCAAATTATCTTGGTAAGGTTTCTGGATACATCTTCCAGTCGGCGTATAATACCGCGCAATCGTCAAGCGTAAATTACTGCCATCTCTCAGTAATAAATCTTCTTGCACCAATCCTTTCCCAAAAGAACGTCGCCCAACAATAATCCCCCTATCGTTGTCTTGAATTGCTCCAGCGAGAATTTCAGAAGCTGATGCACTGTTTGAATTTATCAATATCACCAATTCTACATTTTCTAAATTCCCTCTACTTGTAGCGCGATAAATATAATCCTCCGAGTGTTCACCTTTCGTTTCTACAATTGGGATTCCGGCTTTTAAGAACTCATCTGCAATTTCTGTCGCTCCTGTTAGAACTCCACCTCCATTACTTCTTAAATCAATGATTAGTTTTTTCAATCCTTCTTTCTTCAGAATGGATGTGGCATGTCTAAATTCTTCTGATGTTGCAACACTAAAATGGTCGATTTTCAAATATCCGATTGAATTGTCAATCATAAAAGATGCAGAGACAGATTCAAGCGGAATAGAACCTCTGGTTATCGTAACATTCTTGTGCGATCCATTTCTCCAAACCTTCAATTTGACGTCCGTTCCTGCAATTCCTTTGAGTAATCCCATGATTGCATTGTTGGTAATTTTAACATTGGCAACATGGGACGTATCTACAAGAACAATCTTATCCCCTGCTTTTAAACCTGCATTCATTGCTGGAGAATAGTTCAATACATTTGTGACACAGACGGTATCTCGAATAATGAAAAAGCGTATTCCTACTCCGCTGAATTTTCCTTCCAAAGATTCATTCATTGCTTTTAAATCTTTCGCAGGAATGTAATTACTGTGTGGGTCCAATTTGTGAAGCATGTCACTGATTGTTTCTTCAAACAATCGATCGCCATTGATCGTGTCAACGTATTTTTCATCCAAAACATGGATGATTTCTTGAATTTTCTGGTAACGTACTTCTCCGTTAGAATAAATAATTTCTTGTTCTGTTGGGGCAAGTTTCTTCCCTAATAATAAACCAATGGCAAGAAAACACGCCATCACGATTGGAATTAGGAATTGGTTCTGTTTATTATTCACTTTTCAAAAGGATTATCAATATGTTCAACTTTGATTCCAGCTTCTGCTAAAAAATCAATTCCACTGGTGTCTTTGTATTTATTTATAAAAACAACGCGTTCAATCCCTGATTGCACGACTAATTTACTGCAATCTTTACACGGTGAAAGAGTTAAGTAAAGCGTTGAGTTTTTACAATTATGTGTTGATTTTGCTACTTTCAGAATGGCGTTTGCTTCAGCGTGAAGGACGAACCAATTGGTGTCACCTTCTTCATTCTCACAGCAATTATCAAAACCAGTTGGCGTTCCATTAAAACCATCTGAAATTATCATTCCATCTTTTACAATGATTGCGCCCACTTTTTTTCGTTCACAAAAAGACAATTCAGACCACGTTTTAGCCATTCGTAAGTAGGCTTTATCGTAACGTAATTGTTTTAATATTTCTTTCATTCTGTTTGGTTAGAATCTTTAAGTAACAAATGTAGTAATATTGGCGGAAAAGTACCTTTTTCAGTTCTTAACCTTCGTTAAAATAAACCAAACGGTTTTCTTTCTTTCGGATAATCTTCAAACTTTTCTTTGTACCATTTATGATGTGCAACAACACGAGGCGCAAGATTGGCGATTGTCCAAACCATAAAAGTCAACGCAGGTAAACTCCACAGCATCACAAAATAACCCGTCCATTCTATCATTTCTCCAATTAGATTAGGACTGGATAAGCGTTTAAATAAAAACCCTTGTGGAATTTTGTATCCTGTTTCTCCAGGCTTACGAAGGTTCAATAAAATGTGATCTGCGCGTTGATTCATCACAAAACCAATCACAAACAACGAAACCCCTATAATAAACTGTGGTGTAGAAAACCATTCGTCGGTGTAGGTTGTTGCATTTTCATTCAAATAAGAACCAATTAACCATGTATTTACACCATTAAAAGCAACACCAGAAAGCGCGATGACCAATGGCATTTTCTTCCCTTTTGTTCGGGTACGAAGTGGAAAAATGAAGGTGCGGTTAAAGTAATGAATCAACCAAAGTGCTATAAAAACCCAAGCGACTTTAGAAAAACTTGGGCTTCCGTAAAATGTGAAAGCAATGAAGAGAAAGAAAGCTGGACTTTCCATTAAAATCCAACCTGCTTTATTGGAAATCATCGGACCCCAGTTGCTCGAAGAATGTCGACCATACGGAGCCGTTTTTCCATACAATAAATAGAAAAAAGTAATGACCCCTGAAGCAATCCATGCGTACGTGAAAAGTAATTTAAAATCCATTATTGATTGAGTATTTTAATTTGTATTGTTTTGTTTGCTTTCACAACAAATTGCACATCTTTGAATTTTGGAGCACTCAAAAATGGTTTGAAATTATTCGAAAAACAAAATCCTTCTGTGGGGTAACCGATCCAGTTTAGATTACATTTTTTATCTTCATTTTTGTCGTGGTAAATGGATATACCATACACGCCAATTGGAATGTCTTTAAAAATAACGGTAGTGATTGGAGCAATAACTTTCACGCGTTGTACTTTATATTGTTCAGTCGTGGAAGGAAACGTAGATGCTTTATTGTACAAACCTATTTCAATTAATCCTTCTGTATTTTTTATCCCTGTTATTTCAACCCTTAAAGTTGGATTTTTACTTGCTGATGAAAGTAAAAGAAGAAGCAAGAAGGGAACTAAAAATTTCATCTTAATTTAATTGAGTGGTTCCAAAATAATGCAACAATTCCTTTTCATCCTTCTTTTTATACGCAAGAAGAGGCTCGGATTGTTTTTGCATAAAATATTTCACAATTCCACTCATTGGTTTCGTTATAGCTCGTTGGAAAGGATTAATTTCGTTATGTAAATCTTTAAAGTAGCTTTCTAAATCTTCTGTTTGGAAATGAAGAATGTCCTCTAAATCTTTTCCATCTTCATAGTAACCACAATGAAAATTTTGTTGCGCAAAAGCATATTCATGAAAGTTAACCTTCCCCATTCCATAAGCTTTGAATGAACCTTCTAATAATTCTTGATAAGTTAATCGCATTTTTTCACCGCCTGCAAAATTGAAAATTTTATTGGATAACTCTTTTTCCTTTTCAATAGCATTGACTAGGGCAATCGCAACTCTTGGGGGAGTTATTATTTCCATACCTGAATTCAAAGGCATATGAAACATTATTTTGGACATTTTATGATCCCCCATCATTGCTGATAATCGAAAAATGGACCAATCCAATTTTGATTTTTGTAAATATTTTTCTGTTTCAATTTTTGTTAACGCATACTCGTCTCTATCACTCGGAAGAATTGGATCATTTACACGAATAAACGGTTCTTTCACTCGATCTCCATAAACAGAAATAGAAGAGGTATATAAGAAGAAAGCATTGGGTGAATTTTTTTCTAATCCATCAATTAATTTCTTTGATCCAACGGTATTTACTTGATAAGCAAAGTCAGGTTTTTCATCAGCCAAAGGGGGGATAATTGCTGCCAAATGAATCACAAAATCAATGTTTTTTGTTATTTTATCAATTGTTTCATCATCTCTAATGTCTCCATAAACAACATTAACATTGTCTATATAAGGAGCTATTCTTTTTCGATTTAATTTTGTGTCAACTGCTAAAGCAGTCACACCATATTTATCCGTTAATTTGTACAGTTGTTTCAATGTTGCCGTTCCAGCTGACCCAGTTGAACCGGTAAGAAGAATTTGTTTTTTCATTTCAAAAATTGAATAGTAAAGATAAGAAAATGAATTAAATCCTCTTTTTATTTGTAAAAATTCATCTCATCCACGTATTTATGTACAGGTTGCGTCAATAAATAGCTGACATCTTTTCCTTCTTTGATTGCTTTACGAATAAAGCTTGCAGAAATTTTCATTACTGGAACATCTCCACAAAAATGAATGTTTTGATGATTTGAAACACCTTCATGGTTTTCAGTTGGTGTTTTTAATTCTGATAACCGTGGGTAAACATAAACAGGATGGTTGTTCAGAATATCCTCATAATTCTTCCACTTATGGAAAGAACGCAGGTTATCTTCTCCCATCAATAATGCAAACTGATTCTTTGGGTATTTCTCTTTCAAATACGCCAATGTTTTTACCGTATAATTGGGTTGATCTAACTTAAACTCTATGTCAGAGGCAGAAAGTTTATTGTTTCCTTCTACGGCAATTTTCACCAATGCCAATCGGTGATAATCTTCCAAAAGTGATGCTTTTTTCTTATGCGGATTGTGTGGAGAAACAACAAACCATACTTGGTCAAAATCATAATAATCCGCCATGTGATTGGCTATGATAAGGTGCCCAACATGAATTGGGTTAAATGATCCGAAGTATAATCCTATTTTCATGATTTTGTTCTTAAATTCCTTATTGTCCTTCTCTCTTTTCTACCCCTACCTCCTCCAAAGGAGGGATGAGATTACAATAATCATTTTAATTATTGCGTCTTGATATTTTCATATTTCTACACCTAAAAGGATTATATTTTATTGTTTTCAAGTACGGACATCTTCCCCCTTTGGAGCGTTAGAGGAGGATATTTACATCATCTACGATTTCCCTAAAAAATCTACCACTAATTCTTTCGCCTTTTCACACGCTTCTTGGAGGTTATCATTGATTAAAACAACATCAAATTCAGGAGCAAAAGCCAATTCAGTATTCGCTTTTTCCATGCGTTGATTAATTTTATCTTCCGATTCCGTACTTCTTCCTCTCAAACGTTTTTCTAATTCTTCATAACTTGGAGGTTGCACAAATATCGCCATTGCATCTTCTTTGAATTGTTTTTTAAGGTTTAAACCTCCAATCACATCTACATCAAAAATTACGGCTTTACCTTCTCCCCAAATTCGATCAATTTCTTCAATTAAAGTTCCGTAGAAATTATTTGCATAGACTTCTTCCCATTCTACGAATGCATTCTGTTGAATTTTATCTTTGAACCCTTCCACTCCTAAAAAATGGTAATCTTTGCCATCTATTTCATTCGGCCGAGGATCTCTACTGCAAGCAGAAACGGAGAACTCTAACCCTATATTTTGGCGCAATAAATTATGAACAATGGTTGTTTTTCCAGCGCCAGAAGGTGCTGAGAAAATAATACATTTACCTTTGTTTTTAAAATTCATTCTTTTACAATTAAAGTGTATTTAAAATCTGTTCTTTAATTTTCTCTAAATTATCTTTCATTCCAATCACTAATTTTTGCATTTCAGCGTGATTACTTTTGGAACCTAGTGTGTTTATTTCTCGGCCAATTTCTTGTCCAATAAAACCTAATTTTTTACCCGATTGATCTAATTTCATTGTTTCAGAAAAGTACGTTAAATGATTCGATAGTCTCATTTTCTCTTCTGCAACATCTAATTTTTCAATGTAAAAAATCATTTCTTGCTCAAATCGATTGTCGTCATAACTACCAGATTCAATATCTTCCAATCCTTTTTTCATTCTTTCTCGGATGATATCTATTCGTTCTTGCTCGTATTTTGGAACATCATTCAATAGTGTTTGAATATCATTCAATCTATCTGAAAATTCACGCTCTAAATCCTCGCCTTCCTTTCTTCTAAAATGATTGAGGTTTTGGATAGCTTCTTCGGCTATTTTAAGAACTGCTTCTTTTTCTCCCTCAGACAATTCTTCTGTTGGAGAAGTATATATTTCTGGCATACGTAGAATTAAAGAAAGATAATCTTCTCTTTGTTCTCCCAAAGATTCGCTTAATTCTTTAAGTTCACTGTAGTATGATTTTGCTAGCTCTTGATTGATTGACGACTTATTCTCTGTACTTACCGTGTCAAAATTCAATGAGAAATCCACTTTTCCACGACCTACTTCTTTCGAAATCATTTTGCGAATGATCGGATCTAATTCTTTGTAAAAAGAAGGAATTCGTGTGTTTAAATCCAATGATTTACTGTTCAAAGAACGCAATTCAATTGATATTTTTTTGGCTTGAAAAGTTCCAGTAGCTTTTCCAAAACCAGTCATTGATTTTAACATAGTTGTATTTTTTGGCAAAGGTAGGAATAATTGAGGAAAGAGGGCAGTAGGAAGTCAGAAGGTTAGTTAGGTATCTTTTTATTACCCTTTGAATTCATATCCTTTTTTGTGAGCTCCTACATAAACAGGAATGCCTAAAGGCAAAATAAATTGCTTAATAATCGTTTTCAATTCTTCTTTAGAACCTTTGCATATTTCTTCCTCTTCGTTGGTTTTTTTATTTCGACCAACTATTGCATAATATTCTTCTCTGTGTTTTGCCTTGTTAATAGACATACCAGCTCCTCCCGCTTGGCTAACGTTGTAACTTTTTCTAATTACCTTGTATACATAGTAATTATAGTTGTTAAATGGAGTGACAGAAGTGATGGGAATAAAGAATAATATTCTGTATATTATAATAAAACATTCAGGATAAGAGTCATTAAGAATAAAATCTTTATACGAAAATTGCATTAATGCAAAGATCAATAATAGAAGATATGCTTTGGGAATTTTCAACATATAAATCAATCCATAATTCCACGCATATATTACATAAATAAGTAATAATAGGTACCCTACTCCAATCCCTGTTGTGGGTAATATTGTTCATTGCTTAATTTTCATAACCTCTTACACTTGATGTACAGATAAACTTCTAATGCTTATTATTTCTACGATTTTTCAAAACTTCGTATGCCTTCTGAACCTCAATAAATCGCTGTTCGGCAATTTCCTGTTGTTCAATTGAGTCCATTGCAAATCGATCAGGATGGTGCAATTTCACCAAACTACGGTATGACTTCTTTATTTCATCAAGGGATGCATCTACCGACACACCTATAATCTTAGCAGCCAGTTGAACGTTAGACAGGGTTGGTTTTGATGATTTACTGGAGTTTTTTCGTTCTTTTCGCTGGGTGTACATAGCGATGATACTTTCAATATTTAGGGGAAAGGTTCAAAAGAACATTCATCTCTTTCAATAAATCAATTTCCCGCTGGTTCATTGAGCCATCAACAGTAGATAATCCTGCTAAAAAATACATGATTTGGATACGTTGTTCCCGTTTAGGAAGTTTTCTTTTCAACCATCGTGTGATGACTTTAGGTCGAACTGGATTCTTCAATGATTCTGTAAACGATCGACCAAAATTGTAATGCGAACGAGGGAAGTTTCTTGCAAAATAGCTGTTTAAGTATAAAATCTTCTCACTGTAAGATGACCTATCCTTGCGAATCATAAGAGCTCCTAAGCTAATGTAGGCTTCTAGCATTGGATCTTCAGAATGTTTGTCATTTGTTTCATCTTCAAACAATCCTTTATGCCATTCTCTGTCGTTTTTGATATTAAAAACAATCTTTAAGAGCATTATAAAAGTAAATCCTAGAATTAAAAATATAAAATCCATTTTTTTGTTTTTAATTCGTAAGGTGACTTCATTAGTAGCATCATGCTACTATCAAATGTAATTTAATCTTATTAAACAGAGTGCTTTTCTACATTTTTATTGTGCAAAACAGTTCTGACTAAATAACACTTCTATAAAAACGATACTGCTACCCTTTCTTCTTTCGATAACTCACAAAACCAACACCCACAAAAATAATCAGCATATAGAAAATTTTCTTCCATGTAATTGTTTCTGTATAATCTTCAGACCAACCTAACCACACAAATAAAACGGCAAATAACATCACCAATACTGGTTGTAAATAAATGTATGAACTGGAAACAGATGGCGATAAAAATTTGAGTGCATAAACCGTTAATAAGTAGGTTAAGAAAGTTACTCCTACCACAATATATACGATTTTAAGAATGATTGCTGTAGTAAATACAGAAAAATCGGTTGCAAAGAATTCTGTTAATGTCGGTGGGTAAATGAGGATGTAAACCAACCCAAATGTAAACACGTAAGTAATCACAGTTAACGGAGCATAACGCTGCATGAGTGGTTTTACCAAAACTAGATAAAGAGCGTAGCTGGTTGCATTGATAAACAAAAGGAAGTCACCCAAAATAGAATCTCCAGAGCCTGTTCCTGCCGTTAAGGTTAAGAGAATTGCACCCGTTGCACCAATAAGAATTCCAACCGATTTACGGACAGAAAGTCGTTCTTTGAGAATGAAATAGGATAAAATTGCCACCAAAATTGGGTTAACTGTCATGATAATTCCTGCATTTATCGAGGAAGATAAACTTAGTCCATGAAAAAAACACATTTGATTGACTGCAACCCCAAACATTCCTGCTCCTGCAAAACGGAAAAGATCTTTTCTTGAAATTTTCTCTTGAATAAAGAAGAATTTGACCAACCAGAATAAAAGAACAGCCCCAACTACTCGGAACAAAATAAAGACACTGGGGGTTAAAAAATCTGGCATTACTCCCTTTGCAATGATATGACTTGCTCCGTACAATGCGTTTACGGAGAAGAGTGCAAAATGAGCTTTTAGAAAGGAGGTGTTTTTCATTTATGAAAACGATTTCTTCGCTGTTTCCACTACACTTTTTGTATTCCCTATAAAAACCTCATCTCCGTTAATCATATACGGGCGTTTTAAAAAGGTGTATTCTTCCAAGATATATTTTTTATAATCCTTTTCGGTTAACTCCATTTTATTTAACCCCATGGAACGATATTTCATTGCTTTTTTAGAGAATAATGCTTCATAAGAACCTACTTTCTCTTTCAAAAAACTCAATGTTTTTTCATCGATGTTTTCTTGTTTAATGTTTTGTAATTCTACCCCCTCCAAATTGAGTTCCTTAAGAATTCTAACATTGGTAGAACACGATTTTAAATGATATATCTTTTTCATTTTATCTATTTCTGTTGGTATTCCTATCTTGGTCATTCGTCTCAGCTGCAGGACAATCTCCAGCTTTAGCTTTTTTCTCAAACAGAAACATATATTTCACATGGAAAAGAATTGGCCAATAACTTCGAGTAAACCATTTCAAAGAAGGGTTTCCTTTATTTCCTTCAGCAAATCCTAAAATAGGCACCCGCACTCCTGGAATTAAATATGCACCTCTTTTTAAACGAAAACCAAACCCTAAACCATAGTGAATTTGAGCTGTTAAAACCGAATGGAAGTGAACAGGAGCGCCAACAGAAAGAGCATTGCCAGTATAGCTAAGGTCATCTTGAGTCATTTTAGATTCTAAAATATTGTAATCAAAATTAAATCCTAGACTATTGTCTAAAAAGAAATTTTTGAGCGCTTTAAAATGAACGTTTTTATGTAAACTAAATCTACCGTATAAAAAACCGGAATTATAAGAACCAGTTAAGTATTGAGTTCCGAGCACTGATCCGGAAGGGCTTAATCGCTCTAAAGTCATTGTTTCTTGTCCACGGAAGTATTTAAACCCTATTCCCCAATCGTAATAACTGACAAAAACGGTTTTCAAAGCCAAAGAAAGTTTTGATCTCTTTTTAGGGAAATGAATCAAACCAATCTCTCCATAAAAACCCAATAACCCTTTTGGGTCTATGGTATAGCGTCCATTCGTAATTCCATTGGAACTATTTTGGAACAGAACAGAAGGATTTTTTGTTCGCGTCATTAAGCACGTTGGGCCGAGTTGAAATTGTAAACCGGTGTTGCTTAATTTCCGAAAGTCTCGTTTCCCAAAAACTTTACTCCGTTTCCCTTTCCCTGGCGTCATATCACGTTGTGCAATCAACAAGGTAGGCAACAATGCAATAATTACGATTAAAATTTTATTTCTCATATTATATTCTTTCAAGAATGGCGTTCATTACTTCATCAGAATCCCATTTTGACTCGATGTTTTCCATTTCCATTACTTCATTCATAATTTTACTTTGGCGTTTCCCATTCTTTAACGCTTCACTGTAACGAATGTCTGAGAATGTAACTTGAGAATATAACGGCATCCATTTATCTGGGTACAATTTTGAGAATTTAGCTTCAATTTTTTTCTGTAAAAGAAATTTTGGATCAGCAACAGAATCACGCATTACATAGTAATTGTACAAGGATAAATCTTGCAATGCATCTCCGTCCGGTTTACGAACTTCACTGTATTCTTCGAAAATAGCCTCCCAGTTTTCTTCCCCATTCTCGGTGTGTTTTTGCATTAATTCCCACAAAACAGTACAATCTTCAAAACCTCCATTCATACCTTGCCCATAAAATGGAACCGTGGCGTGAGCGGCATCTCCAATCAAGGCTGTCTTTCCATCGTGCCATGGATCAGAACGCATAATTACAAGCGCAGAAAGTGGATGATCTTCCCATGCGTCAGCGATATTGGGCATCATTTCATAAAAATCTGGAAAAGTATTTTTGAAGAAAGTATCTACTTCCTCTTTTGTATTAATTTTATCGAATGATGATTCATCACCATCGTGTGGCATGAAAAGCGTACAGGTGAATGAACCTTCTTCGTTGGCTAATGCGATGAGCATAAACTTACCTCTTGGCCAAATATGTAGTGTGTTTTTATCTAATTTGTACGAACCGTCAGCATTGGCAGGAAGTAATAATTCACGGTAACCATCCCCAATGTATTTCTGACTAAAATTAAATCGGTCAACCTTTTGCATGGCGTGGTAACGAACGGCAGAAAAAGCACCATCTGCTGCAAAAACAACATCTGCAAATTCTTCTGAAACCTCTCCAGTTTCTCTATTTTTTAGCGTAACAGATCCTTTTTGAGTATCTGCATCAATGCATTGCATATTGTATTGAATGGTTGCATTCCCTTCATTCTCGGCAATGTCCATCATCGTAGCGTTTACTCCACCTCTCGAAACAGAATAAATTGCTTGTCCGTCTTTACCATAAGGTTGGTACGATAAATTCCCTTCCATGTCGTGCATAGTTCTACCGTACATTGGAATAGCAATTTTACGAATTTCGTCACCAACATTTACCGTATCCAAAGCTTTCCACCCACGTGTAGATAATGCAAGATTTATTGATTTACCTGCTGAAATATCAGCATTTCTAATGTCTGGTCGGGACTCAAAAATAGTTACTTGGTAACCTGCTTTTGATAAATATACCGCCCAAAGTGAACCAACAAGACCAGCTCCAACAATTATTGCTTTCTTTTCTTTCATTATTTATTCGTTTTAAGAAAATGTTTCTCTGTTTTCAAAGATAGTTGTTTTTTTGAAATCAGAATTGAACCGCTAAGGTTTACAGTTTTTTATTTCCTCTTATTGACGAAAGTAGAAAGTTTTATTCCTACAGACTCATGCACCAATAAAAACACAAGGGGTAACCCTTATTTTTGTCCAAATTTAGACAATCATTCGCTTTAGCTAAATTTTGAATAAAATATATACTACATTTAGTGTAAATATTATGATGAAAGCATGAAAAAACAGTTTTTTACACCAATTTTACTTCTACTCTTTTTTTCAATTCAGAACAAAGTCTTTGCACGTAGAATTGATTCCGTAGAAATTCAGCAAGAGTGTTTAAATATTCATCATTCTTGGCTCAAAGTATCTTTTATTCTCACCAAAAACACCGTTGGTTTTACAGCACCAGTTAGTGGTAGAGCTTATAGTTATTTTTCGATTGGAATGTATGAGAGTTCTATTGAAATTCTTCCAGAACTGGTTTCTGTTTCTGGACAATTGGATGGGTATGACAGGAAAGTTTGGAAAAATCAAGAAGAAGAACTCAATTGGATGCTTGTTGCAAATGCGGTTGATTATACAATTTTAAATTATATGTATAGGGCGATGCCTCCTTCAAATAAAAGGCAGATTGACTTTATGAATGATTCTATTCTAAAAGAGTTTTCTAAAAATAATTCTAAAAAAGTAAACCATCGTTCTTCTCTTTACGGAGTGAAAATAGCTCAAGAAATTATTCAATGGTCAAAACTAGATGGTGGAGATGAGGGTTTTGCTCAAAACTTCCCTATTGACTTTCAAGCTCCATATTGTTCAGCATGTTGGGTCAAAACAACACCTGGTTTCTTACCTTCTTTACTCCCTTATTGGGGTGAGAATAAACAATTATTGAAAGAAAGTAATCGTATTTCAGACGATTGTACTGTATTTGAATTTTCTGAAGACACAAATTCTTTTCTCTTTAAACAAGCAATGATTGTATATGAAAATGCAAAAAAAACGGATACAACCTATGAAATAATTGCTGAATATTGGGATGATGGAGCAGGTTATTCTGGTACACCTACCGGTCATTTTTTTACGATTGCTTCACAATTGGTCAAACAAAAAAGCATGAAGTTAGATGAAGCTCTAGAATTGTATTTAAAACTTGGAGTAGCAGTAAATGAAGCTTTTATTGCCGCTTTCAAATTGAAATATAAATACAATTTTATTCGCCCGATCACATATATTCATAAAAATATCGATGAAAATTTCAACTCAAGAATTGCAAGTCCTCCCTTTCCGGAATTTCCTTCCGGTCATTCTTTTCAGTCTGGCGCAGCAACCGAAGTAATGAAATCTTTTTTTACAGATCAAACAACCATCACCGATTCAACAAATTTTAATCGAAATGACATTGATGGGACTCCTAGAACCTATTCTTCTTTCACTGAAATGTCAGAAGAAATTTCTATTTCTCGTTTGTACGGTGGAATTCATTTTCAAGAATCATTGGATGTTAGTTTAGCTTATGGAAGGAAAATCGGCATTTATGTCACCAATAAATTAAAATGTAGAAAATGATTCAAAACTTTATTGCTCTTGTACTTGTATGTTTTTCTTTTTTCGGCAGTAATGCGCAAACATTTGAAGAAGTAAGTACAGAAATTGGACTAGATTACATTTACCCAGGTAATGGATTTCAAATGGCTGGAGCAGGTTTAATGGTGATAGATATCAATAACGACGGTTGGGAAGATTTTTTTCAATCGGGAGGAGTTTTTGATTCAAAACTTTGGATCAATGAGCATGGAATATTTAGAGATGCAACCAAAGAATTTGGATTAGATGGTTTACAAGGCTATTTTATTCAAGGAGCTGTTTGCCTCGATTTCAATAATGATGGATTTCAAGATTTTTTTATTGTAAATTATGGAAGAGGAATGGGAATGGGGGACAAAAAGTCTCCTGTTTTGCTACAGAATATTGAAGGTAAGTTGTTTAAAATTGTAAAAATGGAGGGTATTCTTGCACCAGGAGATTTTTCTTCAGCTGCATTGGGAGATTTCAATTTAGATGGTTTTGTTGATATCTATTTAACAAACTACGTTGCAACAATGGGTGTTTTATTGGACTCAAATGGTGTTGAAGTCGGCTATAAAACAAGTTGCTTTGACAACAAGTTATTGCTTAACATAAATGGAAGTCATTTTAAAGAATGCGCCCAAGAATATGGAGTTAATGATGGAGGATGTGGTTTGTCGGCTAACTTCACAGATGTTGACAATGATGGTGACCTTGATTTATTGTTGCTCAATGACTTTGGTGAATGGACGGGTGAAGGAAATAAATTTTTTAGAAATGAATATCCAAAAAAATACTTTTCTGACCTAAGTGATTCTGCAGGATTCAACCACAAAATGTATGGAATGGGTATTTCCACCGCTGATTATGATTTGGATGGAAGTTTAGAATATTACATCACAAATATAGGGGAGAATTATTTATTTCGTTTCAATGGGAAATCATTTGAAAATGAAGCAAAAAAATTGGGAATTGATGCCACATACTCATACGGTTCCACAAAAGGAACAAGTTGGAGTGGACTGTTTTTCGATGTTGAATTTGATGGAGATTTAGACTTGTTTGTTTCAAAAGGAAATGTTTTGACAATTGTCCCCAAAACAGCTATTTCAGATCCCAATTTATTATTTCTCAATGAAGACGGAATCTTTAGGGATGTCTCTGTGTCTTCTGGCGTGGCAGATATATTGTCACACCATGGTGTAATTATTTTCGATTACGATCACGATGGTGATTTAGACATTATTTCTTCTGTAGTTAAACTTCCCTGGGCACCTTTTGCGAATAAAGAGCAGAAATTAAAAGTGTACAAAAACAATACGGCCTCCAAGAATTGGATTGGTATAAAATTAATCGGAAAAGGCGACATCAATAGGGATTGTTTTGGGTGCAAAGTGTTATTTGAACAAGACACTATTCAGATGATTTCTCAAGTAGATGGTTCATCAGGTCACGCATCTCAAAGCACAAGAATTCTATATTTTGGATTGAATAATGCGAAAAAACTAGAAAAACTAAGCATTTATTGGCTAAATGGAACAACTACGGTTTTATCTGGTTTAAAAAATGGATTTATTTATGAGGTTTCATCGGATGGGAAAATAAAGAGAGTTAAGCTAGGATTTCCTTAACCATCCAAGGATTCTACTTGAATAAAATGTCCATCTTTTCTCTTTAGAATATTGTATAGAGTAACTCTTTCGAGATGGAGAAAACTGCCCGGGATTTTGTTGTATAATCTCAACTGAATTTTCAGTTACATTTGAAATTATAGCAACATGTCCATAAGAATTAAAAAAAGAAGCGTCAAATATTACTAGATCTCCTTGTTGAGGCATCGAAAAACTTCCATTCGAAAACTGTGTTAAATCTCGTTCTGAATTATATGAACCATCTTTTAAACCCTTTATAAAAAAGCTTTTTGCGTGACCGTAGGAATTTTGCATTTTGTGGTGATAAATTTCATAATAATATCGTTTAACGAATTCAACACATTGAAACTCTAAGCCTACATTGTATCCTTTTAACACTTTTCTATCACCTACATTACTTATTGGACCATTATAATAAACAACAACTCCATCCAATTCATCAATTTCATCTCCAATAGCATACAAAGGATTTATATCGAATTTTAATGAGAGTAAGAAAACTATTATGCCTAAAAAAATTGTAACAAAAACTCCTTTTTTCATTTATATCTGATCAGACATTTTTTAATTTCAAATTAGAAATGATTGGATTAATCCTTAATCGATCACCATTTCAGGAACATTCTCAGGTACTACCAATTCACCTTCAGTTGCAGCGATAATTTCTTCTACAGAAACCCCTGGTGCACGTTCTACCAAATGAAATCTCCCTTCTTTAATGTCCATAACAGCTAAGTTTGAAACTACTTTTTTTACACAGTTCACTCCAGTTAAAGGCAAAGAACATTCTTTCAATAGTTTTGATTGACCGGCACGATTTGCATGCATCATTGCAACAATAATATTGTCAGCAGAAGCAACTAAATCCATTGCTCCCCCCATCCCTTTGACCATTTTCCCTGGAATTTTCCAATTGGCAATGTCCCCATTTTGTGAGACTTCCATTGCACCAAGAACAGTCAATTGAACATGCTGTCCACGAATCATTGCAAAAGACATTGCAGAATCAAAATAAACAGCTCCTTTTAACGCAGTAATGGTTTGTTTCCCTGCATTGATTAAGTCAGCATCTTCTTCTCCATCAATTGGAAATGGTCCCATTCCTAAAATCCCATTCTCCGATTGAAACTCAACTTCAATTCCTTCAGGAATATAGTTTGCCACCAAAGTAGGAATTCCAATTCCAAGGTTTACATACCAACCATCTCTTAATTCTTGCGCAATTCGTTTTGCAATGCCTATTTTATCTAAACTCATGTTCTTTATTTTTAATTCCAATAAATAGAATAATATGCTAATTCAACAAGGGGAATTCCCTATTCCAAAGATAAACTTTTATTTCTTTTCTATCAAAATACTTTTGTAAAAGTGCTTTGAACACTTAAAAACATTTTAATACAATTATTCCAACTCCATCAAAATAGTTTTAATTTCAGTTGCATCAATTTCCTTCAAACTTCTGTTCCAAAAATAAACAATGACCTCTTGCTCATTCTCCATTATATTCTCCATAACGAAATGATGTAAAAAGTCATCGTCGATTAATTTTCCCTGGTAACAAGCATCGAAAGAATAGTAAAAGTGACGAACCGTTTCATTTGCTCCGTTCTTCGTTTCAACTAGGAGTAAAATTTTGTCTTTTGGCGTAAATGTTTTAAGATGACCGGAGATGTCAATTTGTAAATTCTTCTGGGTTAATTTTTCTAAATTGAACCTCCCTAAATTATAATATTCTCCTGTTCCAACAAACGTTTGATCGATGACAGAATCCAAAACTGTTTTTTTAATTTCCAATTTTCGTTTGTAAGCGATATAACCGGAAGGTTTGTGAACAGCAATTGTGTCATATAACAACGGGATACTGGAATTATTCAATACTCCTTCTCTCGTCAGAATAATATCCGAGAACAATGTGTTGGGATTATTTGTTTGACTAACGCTTGCTTTTATTTCTTGATGAGATTCATTAAAAACCCAATTCCAAAACATTGTACCGTAAATCATAACGCTATGTTCTGGTTGAATTTGCGTTTTTACTTTCGAATAAAATGCAGCATTCATTCTTTGCTCTGGGGAATATATGGAGGTATCCAAATTAAGGTGAGTAAGCAAAGAAAGTGGAAAAAATAATAAACTCAATTGCAACCATTTCCCCCATGAAATTGCATCAAGTAAATAGATGAAAGCCAATAAAAAATAGAAAATAAGGTACATTCCCGTTCTATCTTCCGCGTAATTTACTTTTAATACCCAAGCCAAAATGAGAATAGCTAAAACGTTTCCATACAATAGATTAATCCAAAGAACAAAAGGTTTTTGCAACCATGTTGATTTCATTGAGTTTTTTAACATTCTAAAAAACAATACATTAAAAGCCATAAAAAGTAAAAGGAGAATGATTTTTATTTCAACTCCATCGTAAAACAGTACCATTTTACTGAGTGATTTCCCCGTGATTTCCCACAAGCCATCCAAACTCCCATAATACAAAGCGCCCGTTTCTTTGAGTACTAATGCAAAAAGAATTAAAGGAAGCATTCCTACAAAACAAAAAAGGTGAATAGTCCATATTTTTAATTCAAAATTCTTCCGATTGTCGTGTAAAAAAGGAGCTAGAATATTCAAGCCCATCATTATAAAAGCCGTGTTGATGAGTGTTAGATTCGCTGAAACCGCCAAAAGAAGAAGGAGATAGGAATAGAATAGCTTTTTGCGTAAGAATGTTTGTTGGTAATTCAGAAAATAATAAAGGGAAAGCATTAAAAACCCCATGGACATTCCATACCCTCTTGCGTAAGCAAAATAATCTAAAACAAATGGGATACAGGTCAAAGCGAGTAAACCTGTCAACTTTAAAAAAGGTGTTTTTAAGGAAACGGTTAATTTGTAACTTCCTACAAAGAAGAGAATAAAAGAGAGTAAGTTCGGTAGACGCAATATTGTAAAATTATCCCCAAATATTTTATACAGAACAGAGCCGATGACTGAATTCAGTAGGTGATTATTCGCATCCCATTGTATGGTTTTTCCGATAAAATCACCGTGATAGAAATAAAAATAATACGTAGCTATTTCGTCGTGCAAAGTTTCATTGAATAGAAGTCTCAATAAAAGGTAGCCAAAAATGAACAAAAAAAGGAGCACTGAGACTCCTTTGTGTATTTTATTCGAATAAATCATTTAAGATCTCGGCTTAACCGTTCGTTGTTCTATTCTTTTTTCAAATTTTTCACCTTTGAAAATTCGTTGTATAAAAATACCCGGGGTATGAATTTCGTTCGGGTCTAATTCTCCAGCGGGAACTAATTCCTCCACTTCTGCAACCGTAATTTTACCAGCCATTGCCATCATTGGATTAAAATTTCTAGCGGTAGCTTTAAAAACGAGGTTTCCTTCTGTGTCGCCTTTCCATGCTTTTACGATTGCAAAATCTGCGGTAAGTGCCATTTCAAGAATATGTGGTTTACCGTTGAAATCTCTTACTTCTTTCCCTTCTGCTACTTCTGTTCCAAATCCAGCAGGAGTATAAAAAGCAGGAATTCCAGCACCACCAGCACGACATCTTTCTGCCAAAGAACCTTGCGGAATTAAATCGACTTCTAGTTCCCCTGAAAGCATTTGTCGTTCAAATTCATCGTTCTCTCCAACATAAGAAGAGATCATTTTTTTGATTTGTTTTTCTTGCAAAAGTAATCCAAGACCAAAATCATCTACACCCGCATTGTTTGAAATACAGGTTAATCCTTTTACACCTGTTTTGACCATTTCTTGAATTGAATTTTCTGGAATTCCACACAATCCAAATCCGCCCAACATTACAGTCATGTCATCTTTTAAACCTTCTAATGCAATTTCTACATTTTCTACCTCTTTATTCATATCAAAAATCTATTAAATTCTCGTCTGAGACGTTTTCTTGTTTCTCACATTCAAAGAAAGATGGATCAAAGCCAATAGGTACTTTAAAATCTTCTTTTGAAATTTTCAATTTTTTATCTGCATACACTTTTTGCATGTAATACCCATAAATTGGCAATGCCATTCGAGCACCTTGCCCCCAAGTCATTGTCCTGAATCGAACCGCTCTATCTTCTGCTCCAACCCATATACCAGTAACTAAATCTGGCGTTAATCCCATGAACCAACCGTCAGAATTATTCTGAGTTGTTCCTGTTTTTCCTGCCATTGGGTATTTAATTCCTCCCCATTTTCTACCGCCACGTAAGCTACCTGCTGTTCCAAATTGTACAACACCTTTCATCATCAGTAAAGTTTGGTAAGCAATGTTAGAATTCATTGCTTCTCGGGAAAACAATTCAGCACTGTAAATTATGTTTCCATTTCTATCCTCAATTCGCAGAATGGTTGTCGGTCGGTTGTATATTCCATTGTTCACCCACATTGCCTGTGCTGCTACCATTTGATAAACAGATAAATCCATAATACCCAAACACATTGATGGAACCTCATCTTCAGGTCGTAAGTTAATATCTACACCTTTCAACACTTTAGATATCGTATTAGGACCTGCATTTCCTCCCATTTTAGACATTACTCCAACTGTTACTGGATTATTAGAATTCGCTAATCCCCAAGCCATTGTTACGTCTTTTCCACTTTTAGGCTTAATTTCTCCTTTCGGGCACCATCTGTTCTCAACTTGTCCATTTGCACCGTAAACATCCACACAATAAGAAGAACCATATTCAAAAGTTGTGCATGGTTTGATTACACCCATAGAAAGTGCCGTTCCGTAAACAAAAGGTTTGATGGTAGAACCAACTTGTCTTTTCCCTTGTTTTACGTGATCAAATGCAAAATGTTTAAAATCAATTCCACCAACCCACGCTTTAACAAAGCCAGTACTTGGTTCAATAGACATCATACCAGCTCTTAAAATCCCTTTGTAATATCGGATTGAATCGTTTGGAGTCATTAAAGTATCAATATCTCCTTTCCAAGAAAAAACGTGCATTGGAAATTTTGTTTCAAAGCTTTTCATTATTTCAGAAGAAGATATTCCAGCAGCTTTCATTGCTTTATATCGTTCAGAATTCTTTCTACCAGAATTCATTAAAGTTTCTGCAACATCATTCGATATTGTGTTTGAAAAAGGATAATTCCGCAATTTCCGATTGTTTTTATCGAACTCTTTCTGTAAATCTTCTGATAAATGTCTTTTCAACGCATATTCAGCATGTTTCTGAAGATCAACATTTATCGAAGTATAAATTCTTAAACCGTCTTTATAAACATTGTAAGCATCCCCGTTGTCTTTTTTATACACCAATTCCCCATTGTCGTCTTTCAAAGAAAATAATTTTTTCAAGTCAGACCGTAAAGATTCTCGAAAGTAAGGCGCTAATCCTTCTTTGTGATCAACAACTTGGTAATCAACAACGATGGGTATAACGCGTAAAGAATCGTATTCTTCCTGAGTCATCAGGTTTTTTAACGCAGAATTATTACTCAACGTACTTTTTTTCCATTGGTAAAGGACTTGGTTTCTTCGGCTAATTGCTCTCGTGCTATCACTTGCCCTTGCTTCACTCATTTGAGTAAGCGTAACTTCTTCTTGGTCTATTTTTTTTCTTGAAGCAACAATTCTACGGTAATTTTTCACTTTTGGAGCATGTGGATTGTATAATCCAGGATTTTTACACATTCCAACCAACATTGCCGCTTCTTCTCTGGAAAGGTCAATTGCTTTTTTATTGAAATACACTTTTGCAGCATTGTCAATTCCTACAGCATTGTACAAGAAATCAAACTGATTCAAGTACATTGTAATGATTTCCTCTTTGGTATATTTTTCTTCTAAACGAACTGCAATGATATTTTCAATTGCTTTTTCATCCAATCGTTTCCAAATTCCTTTTTTCCCTTCAATCGATTTTCCTTCTGCCTTAGCTTTAGCTACACGTTGTCTTTTCTCTAAGGTGAAAATTAGTTTGGCTAATTGTTGTGAAATTGTGGATGCACCACCACCTTTACCCATTTTAAAAATAGCTCTTCCTACTCCTCTAAAATCAATACCGGAATGTTCCATGAATCGTTCGTCTTCAGTAGCAATCAATGCATCAAAAACATACGGGGAGATTTCTTTGTAAGCAACACTGGTTCTATTCACACTCCAATACCTTCCTAGTTCTGTTTCTCCATCA
>Ga0256845_1000955_pt1 | contig 24734 bp, 5 predicted proteins | sample RiftiametaG_FD_189101 | JGI IMG/M metagenome (GOLD analysis project Ga0256845, IMG submission 189101) | Tube worm associated microbial communities from hydrothermal vent at the East Pacific Rise, Pacific Ocean - Riftia | ecosystem: Host-associated > Annelida > Integument > Unclassified ... | reverse complement strand
ATTTTATCACTAAATGCCCAAGCAACCACCCCAACAGCCCCAATCAATGCAGGGGCATATGATTTCACCGAAAATTCAGCCCGACTTAGCTTCAAAGATACCTCTGATAATGAAGAGGGCTTTAGAGTCTATTATAATGAAGAAGTAATTGCAACAGCCGAACCAAAAGAGGGAAATAGTAGTTATCAATATATTGACCTTATAGATTTAGCTCCATCTACACTATATACTGTAAATATAGTGGCATTTAATAGTGATGGTGAATCCTCTGCTTTGGTCAAGTCATTTAGAACAACATCAGCTTCAACCCCTCCAAACCCTAACGCTCCTGTTGGGGTTGGCTCATATATTGGGGTATGGGATATAACAGAGAATAGTGCTAGAATTAGTTTCAAAGATAACTCTGATAATGAAGATGGTTTTAGAGTTGAGGATATAGAGGGTAATATCTTATTGGATAATATTCCTGCCAAGGAGTCAAAAGGGGAATTTCAGTATGCAACACTTAGAGGATTAGATGAGGGTACACTCTATCAGATTCGAGTATTTGCTTATAATAATAGTGGGGATTCTGCTCCTAGTGGGATTCGAGATTTTTGGACTAAGGGGCGTTATTGCGATAAATCTACGGCTATTACTCGTGAAGAGCTTAGAGAGATGATAGCTAATGGAGAGGATGTGACACAGGTTAATACTTGTATGATTACAGATATGAGCAATTTAGTAAGTATTTATAGAAAAGGTTTAACTGAAGAACAAAAAAATAATATTAAAAACTTTAATCAAGATATTAGTGGATGGGATGTTTTCCATGTTATTAATATGAGAGGAATGTTTCATGGTGCTGAAAAATTTAATCAACCAATAGGTGGATGGGATGTTTCTAGTGTTATTAACATGAGCTTTATGTTTGAAAATACACCATTTAATCAAAATATAGGCTCATGGAATACTTCAAGAGTCACAGATATGAGTGAAATGTTTGCTTTTACAGTAGCATTTAATCAAGATATAGGCTCATGGAATACTTCAAGAGTCACAAATATGCGTTCGATGTTTTATGAAGCAAAAGTATTTAATCAAAATATAAGTTTATGGGATACTTCCAAAGTTATATCTATGGAATGTATATTTTTTGGAGCAAAAGCTTTTAATCAAAATATAGGTTCATGGGATACTTCTAATGTTCAGAATATGTGTGGAATGTTTTATGGAGCAAAAGCCTTTAATCAAAATATAGGTTCATGGGATACTTCTAATGTTATCAATATGAATGGGGTATTTGTTAATGCAGAAAATTTTAATCAAGATATAAGTTCATGGGATACTTCTAATGTTGTAGATATGACTTATATGTTCAATGGAGCAAAGGCATTTAATAAAGATATAGGTTTATGGGATACTTCTAATGTTTTTGAGATGGAAAAAATGTTTTATAATGCTATATCTTTTAATCAAAATATAAAAGATTGGAATATATCTAATGTCCTAAATCATAAAGATTTTGCAAAAAATTCTGCCCTAAAAGATGAATATAACCCATTCAAATAATTAATTATCATATTATTTGGATGGAATTCTTTTATATATTTAAAAAAAATATCATAAAATAAAACAGGAGTAAACTTTAGATATATAAATATAATTAATTTAGACTATTAAAGTTATGATTTATTAATATATTTTTGGATAAAATCACTATCTTAAAGTAATACGTTAAAGATTTTTTAATATTATTACTTTTTGAATTTATTAAAATAAAGGGGAAAAGATATGAAAACAAAATTAATTTTTCAAACTCTATTGATAATGATAATATTATCAATAAACGCAATGGCTACTATAGCCCCAAAAGCTCCAATAAATGCAGGAGCATATAAGTTTACTGAAAATTCTACACGACTTAGTTTTATGGATATGTCAGATAATGAAGAGGGATTTCGAGTCTATCACAATGGAGATATAATTGGAACCGTTGGGGCAAAAGATGGAAATGGAACTTATCAATATATTACTTTAAGAGATTTGAAAAAAGCTACTCTCTATACAGTTAATATCGTAGCATACAATAATGCAGGGGAATCTACTCCTTTGATTAAATCATTTAGAACAATATCCATACCTAAATCTAATGTACCAGCTCAACCAGGTGCTTATATTGGAGTATGGAATGAGACAGAAGATAGTGTTCGTATATCGTTTATGGATAATTCTGATAATGAGGATGGTTTTAGAGTAGAGGATTTAGATGGAAATGTATTGATGGATAATATTCCTTCAAAAGATTCAAATGGAACTTATCAGCATGTTACATTGAGTGGTTTGGATGAAGGTAAGCTCTATTTTATTCGAGTATTTGCTTATAATGAGAGTGGTGTTTCTACTCCTAGTAGTACTAGAGCATTTAGAACTAAAGGGAATAGTATTGATAGTTGTGATAAATCAACAGCTATTACTCGTGAAAAGCTTAGAGAGATGATTAAAAATGGTGAGGATGTAACAGAGGTCAATACTTGTATGATTACAGATATGAGTAATCTTTTTGATGCTTTTTCTTATTCTGAAACAACAAGTGAACAGAAAAACAATATTATAAATTTTAATCAAGATATTAGTGGATGGGATGTTTCACATGTTGTTGATATGAGCAATATGTTTAATGGAGCAGAAAAATTTAATCAACCTATAGGTGATTGGGATGTCTCTAATGTCAATAGTATGTTTTGCATGTTTCAAGCAACATATAGTTTCAATCAACCTATAGGTGATTGGGATGTTTCCAATGTAACTAATATGTTTGGAATGTTTGATTGTGCTAAAGATTTTAATCAAGATATAGGCTCATGGAATGTTTCTAATGTTGGTGTTATGATATATATGTTTGCAGGTGCAAAAGCATTTAATCAAAATATAGGGAATTGGGATGTTTCTAATGTTGGTTCTATGGATTCAATGTTTTATGATGCTAATTCATTTAATCAGTATATCGGTGGATGGGATGTGTCTCAAGTGAGTAATATGTATCAAATGTTTAAAAATACTTCCTATTTTGACCAAGATATTAGTGGATGGGATGTCTCTAATGTAACCGTACATGATGATTTTGCAAAAGATTCTGCATTGGTAGATAGTCATAGTCCATTTCCAAGTGGTAAGAATTGTCATATGGATATATATTCTAGTTTGCCTAATAATTTAATTATGACAGTAGGTGAATCTCTATTTGCTATAGGAAGGGCTTCTGCTCGGGATGGATGGAATGGCGACCGTATAGGTGGATATGGTTGGAGCGATGGTCAAGAAGTAGATAATTACTCTTCTCCTGGTGGTTTCAAATCATCGACAATTCTTTATACTGCAAAGGAAGAAGGAAATACTACATTAAGTTTCTCTGCTTCAGTTAGTTATCTTTCTGATTTGGGAGAAGAGGGGAGTGGACATCTCTCTGAAGATACCTATATACAAATTCTTGCACCTAGCTATACAGAGTATGATAATATACAAGTTGTCAAAGATAATATAAGAAATTTAATGTGGCAGGATAACCCTACTCCCGTAGAGAAATCTTTTGCAGAAGCAGAAAATTACTGTAATACATTAGAGTGGGAAGGGTATGACAATTGGAGATTGCCCTCTTTTAGAGAGATAACAAGCTATATATCAGAGGATGAAAATGATGAGTATTGGTCGAGCAGAGATGAGTCTAACTATACCCCCTCAACTGCTTGGACCTCTAAACTAATAGAGCAAGATAAAGATACAGAACTCTTTGTTAAATGTATAAGAGAGATATAGTAGAGTATTTTTTATATAGCCCAAGAGAGATAGAGACCACTCTCTATCTCTTGGGTTTTGTAACAATACCTCCCTATCTCAAATTCACAACCCTCCTCTATAGACAAAAACTCAATATCATGAAGAGAGATAGATAACCCTCTGCCGATAGCTTTGATATGAGCCTCTTTGAGTGTCCACATAGTATAAAATGAGATATTCTTCTCTCTTATCATCATCTGTTCTCTTGATGTTAATACTAAATCTAAAATATTTTGGTCTATCTCTATACTACCCTCTTCTTCTATATCTATACCACACTCTCTATCACCTATAATCATGGCAAAATGGGTTTTGGTGTGGGAGATATTGAAGTAGATATGTTGATAGCCTCGATTTGCTATATAGGGTTTACCATAACTATTGAACTTAAACTCCCATCTTTTTGGGGGTAGTGTGGGAGAGTGTTGAGTTAGTATCTCTCTTAGATATATGTGTGAGAGTTGATAGTTATTTTGGTCTATTTTATGAAAAAATTTTTTGGCTTTCTCTCTCTCCCTTTGATTTAGATATTGGACTCTTTTGAGAGTCAATCCACTATAATCGAAGGGAATAACCCAAATTTTGATATTAATTTTCACTATTTATCTTTTTGCGTCTTATCTCTATAATAGAGCTAACTATTAGAATAACAACTCCATTAAAAATAAAGAGAAGTCTAATCTCTGGTTTTAGATATGTTCCAACCATATTGGATAACATATTTGAGTTTTCAAGTAGAATTTTTGTTAGTTCTGTCAGTGGAGAGCTTAGGAGATAACCTAACATCAATGAGAGCATCATAATGGAGTTTCTCATGGCAAATAGTTGACCCTTTTTACTGTTGTCTATCTCCTTTTGCCAATAGGCGTAATTGGTAATATTAAGAGAAGAGCTAAAAAACATAAAAAGGAATGAACCTATAGCTATATGGATAATATTGACATGAAATATAGCTAAAAATAGGATTATAGCTTGGAGCATAGCAAAACGGTTAATCCAATACAAAGAGCGTTCAATTTTGATTGAGAGTAGCATTAGACTAGCGATTAGCATACCAATCCCTGATAAGCTAATAATCCCCCCTAATATAGTTTTGGTGGAGATACTAAGTATCACAGGAGTTACGAGTACTGTTGTTTGAGCCATATTGAATTGAATTAGAGCAAATAGTAGTAGACTTAGCCACAGAAGTTTATGGGATTTGAGGTATATAAAATTTTCCTTAAGAGTTTGAAAAAACTTTTTATTATTATGTTCATCTGTTGATATAGATTTTTTAAAAGAGAGCATAGAGATGACTATTAGAGCTACTGAAAATGTAGCTATATCTATATAAAAGATGCTAAATATCCCTTGATTATCGAGAAGATAAGCTCCAATAGCAGGTGAGAGTATCATAATCAGTCCAAATCCAAGCTCAATAATAGATGATGCCTTTCCCATACTCTCACTTTTGACTTCATACCCTATAATTACATGAAATGATGCAAAGACCATTGCGTTAAAAAATGAGCCAATCATAACAAACAGTAGGTAGATATAGAAGTTTTGGTGATTTTGTTGCAGTAATAATAAAATTATCAAACTAGATACTCCTGCTCCACCATGTCCTAATAGCATGAGCCACTTTTTATTAAATTTATCAACATAGTGACCGATGATAGGAGCTAGGATAATTTCAGGCAAAACTATCATCATAGAGAAGTATGAGTAGAGAGACAATGAGTGGCTCTGCTCATATAGATATAGACTCAAAGCAAAGTCCGACATATGTGTCCCAAAGAGGGAGATAAACTGAATTGTGATTAGAAAAATAACTTTTTTTTGCATTTTTTTATAAACTTTTTCATAAAGTATAATTAAAAAAGCTTATTTTCAACTTAGACTAACATTATTAAGATTTTTATGTTAATATTTCTATCTATTAGAACTAATATTAATAAGGGTGGTATAATGAACATTTTAAATAGACTTCAAAAGCATGTAGAAGATATTCCAAACAGACTTCTTTACCGATTCGAAGAGGGAGAAGATAAGATAGATACTCTAACTTTTCAAGAGTTAGATAATGAGGCAAAAAGCATAGCCAACGATTTAACCCAAAAATATCAAAAAGGAGATAGAGCTTTACTGTTATATCCTTCAGGATTAGAGTTTATAACAGCTTTTATTGGGTGTTTATATGCTGGATTAATTGCAGTTCCTGCCTATCCACCTCGTAAAAATCAAAAATTAGATAGACTTAAATCCATTATTTCAAACTCCAATGCAAAAGCTATTTTAACAACGGCTAAAACTGTAGATATTGTTAAAAATAGCTTTGAGAATGAACCATTTCTAAAAGATATACCCATCATTCAAACGGATAAGATAGAAGAGAGAGGCGATAATTTTATAGAGATAGAGATAAGTGGGGAGGATATTGCATTTTTACAATACACATCGGGTTCAACAGGTGACCCTAAAGGGGTAATGGTAACTCATTCTAATATTATGAGTAATATGGAAGCACTTCATCTTCTGATAGGTTATACTAAGCAGAGTAGATGTGTGAGTTGGTTACCACTCTTTCATGATATGGGTCTAATGGGAGGTGTATTAGAGCCTCTCTATATAGGGTGTGAGATAACTCTAATGTCTCCTGTATATTTTCTCCAAAAGCCTGTTAGATGGCTAAAGGCTATTAGCAAGTATCAAGTTGATGTTAGTGGCGCACCTAATTTTGCCTATGAGTTGTGTCTAAACAGTATCAAGGATAGTGATTTAGAGGGGATAGATTTAAGCTATTGGAAGAGTGCGGCTAATGGCGCAGAGCCTATCTATTTGGAGACTTTGGAGAGGTTTAGTCAGAGGTTTGAACCTTATGGTTTTAGAGATGTAACACACTATCCCTGTTACGGGATGGCAGAGACAACGCTTATTATTACAGGTGCTGAGCAGGAGAAGAAGTTTAACTCTCTATCCTTGAATAGCGAGAGGCTCAAAGAGGGGGTAGTAATCCCAAGTAGCAAAGGGCAATCTATTATCTCTTGTGGAAAGCCAACTCTCGACCATAAGGTGATAATTGATACCAAAGATGGAGAGGATGTAGGTGAGATACTTGTCAAGGGTTCAAGCGTAGCCAAGGGGTATTGGAATAATGAGGTCAAGACCAAAGAGGTATTTGGAGAGTATCTAAAGACGGGAGATTTAGGGTTTATCTATGATGATGAACTGTTCGTTTGTGGAAGGGTAAAAGATTTAATAATTATCCGAGGTCAAAACTACTATCCACAAGATATAGAGATAGTAGCCTATCAATCTCATGAGGCTTTGATAGATATGGGGTGTGCTGTATTTAGTATTGAGAGAGATGGAGCTGAGAGGCTAGTAGTCGTTCAAGAGGTCAAGAGAACTTATCTAAGAAAATATAACGCTCAAGAGATTTTTAGTGCTATCTGTGAAGCGATTGGAGAGGAGCATGAGCTTATGGTTTATGATATTGTTCTAATTAAACCTAACAGACTTCTCAAAACCTCTAGTGGAAAGATACAGAGATATAGAAACAAAGAGTTTTATATCAATGGAGAGTTTACTCCATTAGCTACCTTTTTGGATAAACATGAGCAGATAAATCAGACTATTATGAAAAAGGATTTAGAACTACTCAAAAAATCTATGCCATCTGTTCAAAAAGAGCTACTAAGGCTGTGGATTGCTGACGAGGTGGCACAACTCTGTGGAATAGGTAGAGATGAGATAGTTATAGAGAAAAGTTTTGTCTCATTTGGTATAGATTCTCTCAAAAGTATTGAGCTTCAAAATAGACTCTCTCAAATCTTGGATATAGATACCCCTCTAATGTGGTTTTATGAGTACCCTACTATTTTAGAGTTCTCTGATAAGATTTTTGAGCTTATTGATGATGAAAATCTATCACGCAAGAAGCTTTTGAAACCTCTGGTTGTAGATAGTAGAGGACTCTATGAGCCATTTCCTCTAAATGATATTCAAGAGGCGTATCTACTTGGTAGAGATAGCTCTATGGTTCTTGGAAATACAGCCTGTTTCGCCTATACAGAGTTGGAGTTAGATAATATAGATTTGGATAGATTAGAGAGAGCTTGGAATAGAGTAATAGAGTATTTCCCTATGCTTCGAACTACTATTGATGTAGAGAATATGACTCAATCTATTACGCCAAAAGTACCATATTTCAAGATAGATAGAGAAGATTTATCAGATATAGAGGATACAAAAACATACCTCGCTACTCGTAGAGATGGGTGTCTCAATACTATTTTAGAGCCAAATCACTTACCACTTTTCAATATGAAAGCCTATATCTTGTCTGATAAGACTATTTTGCATATCTATATCGATATGTTAATCTGTGATGCTAGTAGTATTGGTGTAATGCTCAATAAGCTACGCAAATTCTATTATGATGAGCCTATTGAGCCACTAGGAGTTATATTTAGAGATTATATGCTCTACAAAGAGCGTTATAAAGAGAGCTATAGATACAAAAAGAGCTTGGAGTATTGGACAGGGAGGTTAGAGACTCTTCCATCTGCTCCTCAACTCTTATTGAGTACAGCACCAGAGGATATTACAAAACCAAAATTCACAAGACGACACTTTAGTATGGATAAAAAGAGATGGAGTGCATTTCAACAAAATAGCATTGAGTTGGGTAGTACTCCAACAGCTCTGCTTTTGGCATGTTATGCCAAAGTCTTGGCTCTTTGGTCAAACAATAAACACTTCTGTATCAATCTGACCCTATTTGATAGGCTTCAAGTTCACAAAGATATAAATAAGATAGTTGGAGATTTTACCTCTTTGAATCCACTAGAGGTTAATGTGCCATCTAGTAAAAGTTTCAAAGAGATTATAGAGGATGTCAAACGACAACTCTTTATGGATTTAGAGCATAAAGATATAGGTGGAATTCAGATTTTGCGAGAGATGCGTTCACTCAATAGAGATGTCTCTATGCCTGTGGTATTTACCTCTACTTTGGGGTTAGATAGTGTTGATACTAAGTGGTTAGGGGAGTCTCTATATACTATCTCTCAAACTCCACAAGTTTGGATTGATAATCAAATATCAGAGGTAGATGGTGAGTTAATAGTCAATTGGGATGCTATTGAGGAGCTTTTCCCTGCTCGTATGCTTAATAATATGTTTGAACTCTATAAAAAGATTGTCTATAGAGTTACAGAGGATATTGAGTTACTTGAAAATAGTAAACTCTACTCATTTGATAGAAACTATCGACTCTATAATATGACTCATGAGTCTATATCACTAGAGCCTCTGCCTATCTCCTTTATGGAGCATTTATCTCAATATGCTAACTTGGATGCTATTATCTCTGATGGTAAACGTATCTCATATCAAGAGCTACACAATGGAGCTGTTCAGATAGCTCAAAAGATTGAAGAGTTGGGAATTAAAGCCGATGAACATGTGGCGATTCTATTACCTAAGGGTTGGGAGCAGGTAGTATCTGTTTTGGCGTGTGGGTATGCAGGGGTTGCCTATCTACCACTCTCTATTAGTTATCCTAAAAATCGTATAGATTACCTGATAAAAGAGGCAAATATCAAAATGGTTCTAAGTAGCGATTCTCTATTTTCTAATATAGATTTGGAGGTTATCGATGTGGCTTCTTTTGTTGATTTGGGTAGAGAGATGCCACACTATCTAGTAAAAGCACACTCAGATGATTTAGCCTATACGATATTTACCTCTGGCTCAACAGGTACACCAAAAGGGGTTATGATAACTCATGCTAATATAGCAAATACTATTAGAGATATGAATCAGAGATTTGAACTCTCTAGTGTCGATAACTTCTTTGCTCTCTCTGAGCTTAATTTTGATTTGAGTGTTTATGATATTTATGGAGCATTGGAGTGTGGGGCTACGGTGGTTATCCCTACGGAAAAAGAGAAGAGTGAACCATCAATATGGTTAGATATGATTGAAAAAGAGAATATAACTATTTGGAATAGTGTACCTGCATTTATGCAACTACTTCTATCCGAGTCAGATGCTAAGTTTGATAATCTTAGGTTGGCACTACTTAGTGGGGATTTTATCTCAACTAAACTAGCCAAAGATATACTCAAAGCCAATCCAAAACTACAACTTATCTCTTTGGGAGGGGCTACAGAGGCATCTATTTGGTCAATATTTTACCCTATAACTATAGAGTCTCTTCAGAGACTAGAGAAAATTCCTTATGGTTATCCACTAGATAACCAAGAGATATATATATGGGATAGAGGATTACAGAGTGTCCCTTGTATGGTTGAGGGGGAGATTTATATAGCAGGATTAGGGGTTGCCAAGGGCTATTTTAATGACCCCGAGAAAACTCAAAATGCTTTTATAGAGAGAGAGGGAAAGATATTCTATAAGACAGGAGATATTGGTTACTTTAATCCTAATGGATATGTTGAGATTATTGGACGGATTGATAACCAAGTTAAAATCAGAGGTTTTAGAGTAGAGTTAGGTGAGATAGAGGAGCAACTAATATCAATTGAGGGGATTAAGCAGAGTGTAGCATTGGTCAAAAATGAGACAATTATAGCCCATATTAGCGTAGCTCAAAAGGATGTAGATATATCTTTTGTCAAAGAGCAACTACTACTCAATCTACCTGAATATATGATACCATCTACTATTAAAATATGGGATGCTTTGCCTCTAAATATCAACGGTAAAATAGATAGAAAAGCTCTAGCAGAGGTGGAGGTAGAGATAGAGACCTCTGTTGAGTTTGTAGCTCCAAGAGATGAGATAGAGGAGAAGTTAGCTACTATATTCAAAGAGGTATTAAATCTCGATAGAGTAAGTATCTATGATAACTTCTTTGAGCTAGGTGGACACTCTCTACTAGCTACACAAGTTGTCTCCAAAGTTAGAGCCAATTTAGAAGTGGAGCTATCTTTGAGAGCTATATTTACTCATGCTACTATTGATGGGCTGAAGAGTCATATACTAGCTAATCATCAAATCGAGTCACAAGATAGTATAGTAGCACTCAAAAACAGAGATAAAATAGAACTATCCTATGCCCAAGAGAGATTGTGGTTTTTGGATAGATTTGAGGAGGGAAATGGAACTGTCTACAATATGTCAGCACTTCTACTACTAGAGGGTGAGTTGGATAAAACAGCACTCAATCATGCACTAACTACGGTCGTTAATAGACATGAAATCCTAAGAACCAATTTTGTACTAAAAGGAGAAAAAGCAGTTCAGCAGATAAATAGTGGAGATAAATTTAAAATAAAAGAGATAATTTTAGAAGATGATGAGGTCACCTCTCATGCTCAAATGGCATTAGAACAGGGGTTTGATTTGGAAAATGACTCTCTATTTGAGGTAATACTCTATACCGTAGATAAAAATAGACACTATCTCTTTGTTAATATGCACCATATTATATCTGATGGTTGGTCTCTAGGAGTTCTTATTAATGAGTTTACTACTCTCTATCAGTATAACTCTCTACCTCCTTTAAAGATTCAGTATGGGGATTATGCTCTTTGGCAAAAGAGAGCATTAAACCAAGAGGTACTAGATGAGAAGATGGAGTTTTGGCATAGAGAGTTACAAGGGGTTGAGCCACTTAATTTACCTACAACCTATAGCAGACCAACAGTTCAAAGTTACCGTGGAGACCATATTCATTTTACTATTGATAGTAGTATCACAGGTTTGCTTAATAGATTAGCTAAAAAACAGGATGTAACCCTCTTTATGCTTTTAATTAGTAGCTTTGGTCTATTATTGGAACGATATAGTGGACAGGATGATATAGTTATAGGCTCACCTATTGCTAACCGTGGTCGTGTAGAGATAGAGAATCTAATAGGGTTTTTTATTAATATCTTGCCAATTAGAGTAAATATGGGTGATAAGAGCTTTAGTAAACTACTTGATGAGGTCAAGGAGAGAACACTAGGGGTTTATGAGTATCAAGATATACCATATGAAAAGATAGTAGATGCACTTAATCTCCCACGAGATACAAGCCGTTCACCTCTATTTCAAGTAATGTTTACTCTCCAAAACACAACAGATATTGAGTTGAGTCTACCAAATTTGACTATCAAAGATTTGAAATTTGAAAATCCTGTTAGTAAATTTGATTTGAGTATGGAGTTAACAGAAAGAGAGGGACAATTAGAGGGGTCACTGGAGTATGCTACTGATTTGTTTAGTCGTAAGTTTATGGAGGGGATGGTAGAGCATTTTAAAATACTACTCTCTGAGATAGTTAAAAACAGTAGTAAGAAGTTATTAGAGTACAATATACTATCAGAAAAAGAGACTCATGAGCTTGTGGTAGAGTTAAATGCTACAGAGTCTATATATCCAAGAGAGAAGAGCGTACATCGAGTTTTTGAAGAGCAGGTAGAGAAGTATCCAACTAAAACAGCTCTTGTATATAAAGATAAATCTGTAACTTACGAAGAGCTAAATAGAAAATCAAATCAACTAGCACACTATTTAATAGAAAAAGGGATTAAAAAGGGTGATATTGTAGTTCTATTTTTGGATAGGTCTATAGAGATAATTGTAGGGATACTAGGTATTATAAAAGCTGGTGGAGTTTATCTACCTCTTGATACTAGTTATCCAGCAGATAGAATAGAGTATATCACCAAAGACTCCAATGCCTTTTTAGTACTAAACAGACAGGATATTCAAAGTGCCATTGAGTCTAGTTCTATAACTCATAATCCACAACAGAATATCAAGGGAGATGACTTAATCTATCTCATCTATACTTCAGGCTCAACAGGAAATCCAAAAGGGGTAATGGTAGAGCATAAAGGTGTAAATAGATTGATTTTGGGGCAAAATTATATTCCATTTGATGAAAATATTGTTATGTTACAGACAAACTCTATCTCTTTTGATGTGGCTACTTTTGATATTTATGGAGCATTGCTTGTTGGGGGAACACTTGTGCTTTATGAAGAGAGCAAATTGGATTTGAGTGTGTTAAACAAGAGTATTAAAAAATATAGCATTAATAGCATGTGGTTAACCTCTGCTCTCTTTGAACAGTGGGTTTTTGCTCTAAATGAGGATTTGGATTCGCTTAAATATCTATTAGCAGGTGGTGATATTGTAAACTCTTATGCTGTTAATCAATTGCATCAAAAACTACCAACCGTCACAATAATTGATGGTTATGGACCTACAGAAAATACTACATTTACAACAACCTATCGTTGTAATAGAGAGAATATATATAGTGATATACCAATAGGGAGACCTATTAATAATACTACAGCTTATATTTTAGATAAAAATCTCAATCTTGTTCCAAAAGGGGTAATTGGAGAGTTATATACAGGAGGGGATGGAGTAGCTAGAGGTTATCTTAATAAAGCTGAATTAACCGATGAGAGATTTTTTGATTTTAGAGGGGACAGAGTCTACAAGACAGGAGATTTAGTAAAATATAGAGAAGATGGCAATATTATCTATTTGGGTAGAGAGGATAATCAGGTAAAAATTAGAGGATTTAGAGTTGAATTAGGAGAGATAGAGCAACAGATATTACAGATTGAGGGTATAAAAGAGGCTGTTGTTTTGGAAAAAGATAATAGACTGATTGCCTATATTACTTTTGAAAAAAATTATATGATTACAGATAATGATATAAAGAGTCAGCTTTTAGTTCATCTGCCTGAATATATGATACCTTTTGCTATTAATTCGTTGAGTAAGATGCCAGTTAACCCTAATGGCAAAGTAGATAGAAGAGCATTGTCTAAATTAGAGATAAAAATAGAGTCATCAAAAGAGTTTGTAGCTCCAAAAGAGTATTTAGAGATAGAGTTGGCAAAAATCTTTGAAGAGTTATTGGATGTGGATAGAGTAGGATTGAATGATAACTTTTTTGAGCTAGGAGGGCATTCGCTATTAGCTACTCAATTGGTATCCAAAATTAGAATAGAGCTAGGTTTGGAGTTGAGTTTGAAAACACTTTTTGGTGCGACAACTCTAAAAGAGTTAGTATATATACTTGAAGAGACTCAAAAGGTAGAGAACGAGATGATAATACAATCTTCAAAAGAGATATATGAGAAGCTATTAGATGATAGTGAAGATGATGAGATAGAAGAGTTTACTTTATAGGAGAGGAAGATGAGTTATATTAATATATTTTTAGAAAAACTAAAAGACAAAGGGGTAGTAGTCCTACTAAAAGAGGACAAATCTCTACAGATAAAAGCCAAAAAAGGGGCAATGAATGCTGATATAATTAGCGAATTAAAATCGCTCAAAGAGGAGATAGTAGAGTTTTTAGATACAGGAGTAGGACGAGAGTATATCTGTTCATTTCAACAAGAGAGATTATGTTTTTTGGATAAGTTTGAAGAGGGGGAGACACAGGCGTATAATATGCCCTCTTTGCTTCTGTTGGAGGGTGAACTAAATATTCAGGCACTTGAAGAGTCTCTACAGACAATTATATCGAGACATGAGGTATTGCGTTCTAATTTTATTGAGATAGATGCCGTATTCCATCAAGCAGTTGGGAGTAGCAGTAGATTTAGATTAGAAAAGAGAAGTGTAGATGAGTCACAAATAGAGGAGATAGTAGACTCTATTCTGCTTGAGCCATTTGATTTAGAGGAGGATTTACTATTTAGAGCCATACTTTTTGAGGTCTCTAAAAATAGATACTATCTCTTTATTAATATGCACCATATAGTTTGTGACGGGTGGTCTGTTGCTGTTTTGATAGATGAGTTTGTGCAACTCTATAGCAATCATACACCACCTCCATTAAAGATACAGTATGGAGATTATGCTAAGTGGCAAAGAGATTATCTAAAAGATAAAGAGTTAACAAAAAAGTTAGATTTTTGGATAGAGGAGTTAAAAGGGGTGGAGGTATTAGAGTTACCAACCACCTATCCAAGACCTGCTACGCAGAGTTACCAAGGAAAGAGAGTCTCTTTTAATATTGATGCAGATACAACCCAAAAATTAAATGCTCTAACACAAAAACATGGAGCAACTCTATTTATGACGCTACTAAGTAGTTTTTCTCTACTACTTCATAGATATAGTGGAGAGGATGATATAGTAGTAGGCTCTCCTATTGCCAATCGTAATAACTCAGAGATAGAGAATCTAATAGGTTTTTTTGTTAATAGTTTGCCTATTAGAACTGATTTTAGTCGAGATATAACATTTATGGAGCTTTTGAGTGAAACTAAAAAGAGAGTTTTAAATATCTATGAACATCAGGATGTTCCATTTGAAAAGATAGTAGAGTCACTAAATATCACTAGAGATACAAGCCACTCGCCACTCTTTCAGGTAATGTTTGTATTGCAAAATACACAACAGAGGTCGCTAGAGTTACCAAATTTGAGACTAGAGTTTGCTAAACTTAATAATGAGACAAGCAAGTTTGATTTGACTATGGAGCTTATGGAAAAAGAGGGGCAGATAGAGGGGATATTGGAGTATGCTACAGATTTATTTAGTGCTGTTTTTATGGAGAGATTTATAGGACATTTTGAGGTACTGTTAAAAGAGATTGTAGATAATGAGCATAAAAAGCTATCGGAGTATAATATTTTGACTCCACAAGAGAGCCATGAACTTCTAGTAGAGTTAAATAGTACTCAAACTCCTTATCCTAGAGAAAAAAGTGTTCATCAAATCTTTGAAGAACAAGCAGAGAAGTACCCCAATAAAATAGCTCTAGTTCACAAAGAGCAGTCTCTAACCTATAGAGAGTTAAATGAGAAATCAAACCAATTGGCACACTATCTAATAGAGAAAGGGCTAAAAAAGGGTAATATTGTAGCTCTCCTCCTAGATAGGTCTATAGAGATAATTGTAGGGATACTTGGTATTATAAAAGCAGGTGGAGTCTATCTACCAATTGATACGAGTTATCCAAAAGATAGAATTGAGTATATTACTACAGACTCTAACGCCTTTTTGGTACTAGAAGAGGAGGATATACAACAAGCATTAGAAGAGATTCAACTACTAGAGAATCCCCAAAAAGGTATTAAAGGGGATGATTTAGTCTATCTAATCTATACTTCAGGTTCAACAGGAAATCCAAAAGGGGTAATGGTAGAGCATCATAGTGTAAATAGATTGATTTTAGAGCAGAATTATATCCCGTTTAATGAGGATATAGTAATGCTTCAATCAAACTCTATCTCTTTTGATGTGGCTACTTTTGATATTTATGGGGCATTGCTAGTAGGAGGTACTCTTGTACTATACCCAGAGAGCAAATTAGATTTAACTGTTTTAAATGATAATATAGAAAAATATAATATTAATACTATGTGGCTAACCTCTGCCCTATTTGAGCAGTGGGTTTTTGCTCTAAATGAGGAACTAGATTCGCTTAGATATATTTTAGCGGGAGGTGATGTAGTTAATCCTTATGCTGTTAATCAGCTCCATCAAAAGCTCCCAAATATTACTATTATTGATGGTTATGGACCTACCGAAAATACCACTTTTACGACAATCTATCGCTGTAATAGAGATAGAGAGTATAGTGATATACCAATTGGTAGACCTATTAATAATACAACAGCTTATATTTTAGATAAAAATCTAAACCTAGTACCAAAAGGGATAATAGGTGAACTCTATACAGGAGGTGATGGAGTAGCAAGAGGTTATCTAAATCAAGATGAGTTGAGTCATGAGAGATTTTTTGATTTTAGAGATGATAGAGTCTATAAAACAGGAGATTTAGTCAAATATAGAGAGGATGGTAATATTGTCTATCTAGGGCGAGAGGATAACCAAGTCAAAATCCGAGGATTTAGGGTTGAGCTTGGAGAGATAGAGCAACAGATACTTCAAATCAAAGGGATAAAGGAGTGTGTAGTTCTATCCAAAGAGAACAGACTAATAGCCTATATCACAACAGAGAATAATCAAGAGATTACAAGTAATGAGATTAAAAATGAGCTATCGCACCATCTACCTGAATATATGATACCATTTGCTATTAACTCCCTAGAACAGATGCCTGTAAACCCTAATGGTAAGGTGGATAGAAGAGCTTTGGCAAAGCTAGAGATAGCCATATCATCTACAGAGGAGTTTGTAGCCCCAAAAGATAGAGTAGAGAGAGCATTAGCCAAAATCTTTGAAGAGATTCTAAAGATAGAGAGAGTAGGAGTATATGATAACTTCTTTGAGCTTGGAGGACACTCCTTATTAGCTACTAAATTGGTAGCTCACATTAGAACAGAATTGATGGTAGAAGTACCTCTAAAAACACTTTTTGCTTCACCTACTATCAAGGGATTAAAAGAGTCTATAGGCTCTATCAAAGTTACCCCTAATTTGCCAAAGATAGTAAAGAGAGAGAGAGAGAGTGATATAACCCTCTCCTTTGCCCAAGAGAGATTATGGTTTTTGGATAAGTTTGAAGAGGGTAAAATGGAGGCGTATAATATGCCTGTTCTTCTTAAACTTACAGGCAGATTGGACAAAAAGGCATTAGAGGAGAGTTTAGAGACGATTATTGCTAGACATGAGATTCTACGAACCAACTTTATAGAAAAAGAGATGCTTCCCTATCAGGTAATAAAAAATCATCAGTTTAAATTAGAGACTATTCAAACAACCCAGAGCGATATATTTAAAATAGTCAAATCAAAGCTACTAGAGGGGTTTGATTTGGAGCATGATTTGCTTTTTTCTGCAACGCTATTTGATTTGGGTGAAGATAACTACTATCTATTTGTCAATATGCACCATATCGTATCTGATGGTTGGTCGATTGATATTTTGGTAAAAGAGTTTATCAGACTCTATCAAGCCCATATCGAAAATAGACACCATCTATTAACTCCCCTAGAGATTCAATATGCTGATTATGCCTTGTGGCAGAGAGATTATCTAAAAGATAAAGTTTTAGAAGAGAAATTAAACTATTATAGAGACAATTTAGCAGGTATAGAACCCCTAAACCTACCAACTCAATACCCTAGACCTCTCAACCCATCCTATAGAGGAGATAGAGTCAAATTCAAAATTAACAGAGATATAGCCACAGAGCTAAACTATCTCTCTCAATCGCACAAAAGCACTCTATTTATGACACTTCTAAGTGCCTTTGCTCTATTGATGCAACGATATAGTGGACAAGAGGATATAGTAGTAGGCTCACCAGTTGCCAATAGAGTACAATCAGAAGTAGAGGATTTAATCGGATTTTTTGTGAATCTACTACCTTTTAGAATCAAACTAGAAGATAGTAGTTTTATCTCCCTACTCAACCAAGTCAAAACAACCACCCTAGAGGGCTACGAACATCAAGATATACCATTTGAGAAGATAGTAGAGGGTCTAAATATCCCAAGAGATACCTCTATCTCTCCTATCTTCCAAGTGATGTTTATACTCCAAAACAATGAACAGACAGCCCTAGAGTTACCAAATCTAACACTCGAACCTATAGAGTTTGAGAATCCAACTAGCAAATTTGATATAACTATGGAGCTAAATGAGATAGATGGAGAGTTAGAGGGAGTACTAGAGTATGCTACTGATTTATTTAGTAGAGAATTTATAGATGGGATGATAGAGAGTTTTAAAACCTTGCTATTTGAGATAGTTAAAAATGAGAATAGAAACCTATCAGAGTATAAAATCATATCGGAGTCAAAAGCAATAGCTACAAAAAAAGTAGAATTTTCAAATAAGACCCTACACCAACTAATAGAGGAACAAGTAAAAAAAACGCCAAATAAAACAGCTATAGTTTTTGAAGATAAAACTCTAACCTACCAAGAACTAAACCAAAAATCAAACCAATTAGCCCATTATCTAATAGAAAATGGATTAGAGATAGAGGATATAGTAGCTCTAAAACTAGATAGGTCACTAGAGATGATAATAGGAATATTGGGGATTTTAAAAGCAGGTGGAGCATATCTACCAATAGATACCAATTATCCACAAGATAGAATTAATTACATATTGGAAAATTCAAAAGCCAAAAAAGTATTAACCCAAAAAAATATAAAAGAAATCGTAGGATTGGCTGTAGGGTTGGCTTCAGCCAACCAAATAAATAACCAAAACCCAAACAGAGATATACCCACAAAATCCCTAGCCTACATAATCTACACCTCAGGCTCAACAGGAAACCCAAAAGGTGTAATGGTAGAACACCAAGGAGTAGTAAATAGATTAGAGTGGCAAATCAAAGAGCTAAAAATAGACAGTAGCGACAATATCCTACAAAAAACCCCATTTAGCTTTGATGTATCGGTATGGGAACTACTACTTCCACTAATGTGTGGAGCAAAAGAGGTAATAGCCAAACCAAACGGACACAAAGACAGCAATTATCTAGCCGAAATTATAAAAAAAGAGCAGATAACAACTATCCACTTCGTCCCATCAATGCTATCAGTCATCTATAGTGAACCAAGCTTTATACAAAATAGCCACTATCTAAAAAGGGTAGTCTGTAGTGGTGAAGCTTTACCTCTAAATCTAGTCAAAGAGTACTACACACTACACCAAACACCAATCTATAATCTCTATGGCCCAACAGAAGCGAGTATAGATGTAACCACCTTTTTATGTCCAAGAGATACCAAAAATCTAACAACCATCCCAATAGGAAAAGCAATAGATAATATAGAACTACATATTTTAGATAAAAATCTAAACTACCTACCAAAAGGAGTAGTTGGAGAGCTATATATAGAGGGAGTTGGAGTAGCTAGAGGTTATCTCAATAATCCTGAACTAACTAAAAAGAGTTTTATAGAACGAAATGGCAAGATTTTATATAAAACAGGAGACTTAGTCAAATATCTTCCTGATAATAATATTGACTATATAGGCAGAGTAGATAACCAAGTCAAACTAAGAGGACTTAGAATCGAGCTTGGAGAGATAGAGCAACAGTTACTAAAAATCGAAGCAATAAAAGAGAGCATAGTAGTAATCAAAGAGGATAATTTAGTAGCCTATATCACAATAAAAGAGCCTATAGAGTTATCAACTATCAAAGAGCAACTATCCAAAAACCTAACAGAGTATATGATACCAAATCATATAGAGATAATTGAAACTATGCCACTAACTCCAAATGGCAAAGCTGACAGAAAAGCACTTTTGAAATTACCATTAAATATTGAATCAACCCAAAAGTTTATTGCTCCAAGAGATGAGATAGAGAAAAAATTAGCACAACTATTTATAGAGCTATTAGGTGTAGAAAAAGTAGGTATCTATGATAACTTTTTTGAGCTAGGAGGTCACTCACTTCTAGCTACTCAACTCGTCTCCAAGATTAGAGCAGAATTAGAGGTAGAGTTAAGCCTAAAAAAGCTGTTTGCTACTCCTACAGTAGAGAGTATAAAAACTACTCTCTCCAAATCCCAAAAGAGTTCACACACCCCAATACCAAAAGCGACCAATAGAGATAATATCCCTCTCTCCTATACCCAAGAGCGATTATGGTTTTTGGATAGATTTGAGGAGGGAGAATCACAGGTCTATAGTATGCCATCACTTCTGAGATTAGAGGGGAGTTTGGATTTTGACCATTTAGAGGGTATCTTTGGAGCTATTGTCAAAAGACATGAGATACTTAGAACCAATTTTACAGATAGACAGGTAATCAATAGTGCAGATAGTTTCAAAATAGATACTATAGATATATCCCAAAATGAGATAAAAGAGAGCGTCAAAGAGCTACTATCAAAACCGTTTGATTTGGCAAAAGATAGTCTATTTAGAGTGACACTATTTACTATAGATGAGAATTTAAACTACCTATTTATAAATATGCACCATATTATTTCAGATGGTTGGTCGATAGATATTTTGATTGAGGAGTTTTTGAAACTCTATAATAACCAAGAGCTAAAACCACTAGAGATACAGTATGGGGATTTTGCACTATGGCAGAGGGATTATCTATCAGGTGAGTTACTTAATATGAAGCTTGATTATTGGAGAGAGAGTCTCCAAGGTGTAGAGCCACTAAAACTACCGACTACCTACCCTAGACCACCTATTCAGAGCTATAGAGGGGATAGAGTGATATTTGATATTGATTTAGAGATAACTTCTAAACTAAACACTCTCTCTCAAGAGCAAGGGGTTACTCTCTTTATGACGCTTATTAGTGCTTTTGGTCTGCTTCTAAATAGATATACAAGTCAAGATGATATAGTTATCGGCTCACCAATTGCCAATCGTAATCGAGTTGAGTTAGAGAAGCTTATTGGATTTTTTGTAAATAGTCTACCATTTAGAATCAATATAGATAATCAAGCAGATTTTAGTGAGCTACTCAAAACAAACAAAGAGACAATACTAAATGGATATGAGCATCAAGATATTCCATTTGAAAAGATAGTTGATAGCCTAAATTTACCAAGAGATACTTCACACTCTCCTCTATTTCAGGTGATGTTTGTACTTCAAAACACCAAGCAGACCCAACTAAAACTTCCTGATATAGCTATAGATATGGTTGAGTTTGAGAATCCTACTAGCAAATTTGACCTAACTATGGAGCTAACCGAGAGAGATGGTAGATTGGAGGGAGTTTTGGAGTATGCTACCGATTTGTTTAGTAGAGAGTTTATAGAGTCTATGTGTGGACATTTTAAAAATCTACTTAGAGAGATTACAGATACTCAAAAGCAGAAGCTTTGTAGTTATAATATCTTGACCAAAGCAGAAGAAGAGGAGCTTTTGGTAGGGTTAAATCAGACCCAAGTCGATTACCCACGAGATAAGACGGCAGTAGAGTTATTTGAAGAGACTGTAATAGCATATCCCCACAAAGTAGCCGTAGTCTATGAGGACGAGCAGTTAACATACAAAGAGTTAAATGAAAAATCCAATCAATTGGCTCACTATCTTATCTCTAAAGGGGTAGAGATAGAGAGTGTAGTAGCTCTCTCTATGGATAGGTCATTGGAGATGATAATAGCAATTTTAGGAGTACTAAAAGCAGGGGGTGTTTATCTCTCTTTGGATTCAAATTATCCACAAGAGCGATTGGATTATATGATAGAGGACTCCAAAGCTCTACTGATTTTAACTCAAGAGATAGTCAAAGATGCAATCAATATTGAAAAAAACAGAGATAATCTTGGATTAAAAATAACCCCTAACAATCTAGCCTATATTCTCTATACATCAGGCTCAACAGGTAGACCAAAAGGGGTAATGGGTATACATAGAAATATTATTAGGTTGATAAAAGGTCAAGAGTATGTAGATTTTAATGAGAATATTAGGGTTTTACAAGTTGCATCAGTCTCTTTTGATGCCTTTACTTTTGACGCTTATAGTGCATTGCTTAGTGGGGGAGTGCTGTTTCTATATCCTGATAACCACTTAGATTTAAATCAACTCAATAAGTTAATCAAGAAGCATCAAATCAATACGCTCTTTTTGACTGCTGTCCTCTTTGAGCAGTGGGCATACCTAACCAAAGAGGAGTTACCTTCTTTACGCTACCTATTGACAGGTGGAGAGAGAGTAAACCCAAAAGCTGTCAATATAATAAATAGAAAATTTCCAAAAATTCATATATTAGATGTCTATGGCCCTACAGAAAACACAACCTTTACCACAATCTACACATGTAGAAAGGATAAGATTTATAACAATCTCCCTGTAGGTAAACCTATCAAAAATACAACAGTCTATATTTTAGACAAATACTTAGAGCCTGTTCCAAAAGGGGTTGTAGGCGAACTCTATACAGGAGGTGATGGAGTAGCTAGAGGTTATCTAAACCTACCAGAGTTAACCACCGAAAGATTTATAGAGTTTAAAGGAGAAAGAGTCTACAAAACAGGTGATTTAGTCAAATATGATGAGGATAATTTTGTTCAATATATAGGCAGAACAGACAATCAAATCAAACTAAGAGGTTATAGAATAGAGTTAGATGCGATAGAGAAGGTTCTATCAAAAATGGATAAGGTCAAAGAGTCTGCTGTAATATTTAGAGACAAGATGATTGTAGCCTATATAGTAGGTAACCCAACCAATCCAAAAGAGCAACTAGCCCAAACTCTACCCGAATATATGATACCAACCATAATTGAGCAATTAGAGAGTATGCCTATCACATCAAACGGCAAAATAGACAAAAAAACCCTATCCCAAAGAGCCATCAAGTTTGAAACCACCAATTTCGTAGCACCAAGAGACAAAACAGAGGAGAAGTTAGCCCAAATATTCAAAGAGACTCTAGGCATAGAAAAAGTAGGTATCTACGATAACTTTTTTGAGATAGGTGGAAACTCAATTCTAAGTATTCAAGTAGTAAACCTAGCCAAAAGAGCCAATATCAATATAGAGGTCAAAGATATATTTGTAGCCCCAACCATAGACAAACTATCCCAACACCTAAAAGATGGAGCTAAAGAGGATAGAGTTATATCCATAGAAGAGGCTTTTTTAGAAGATAATATACAACCCCTAAAATCACCTATAGTTATAGACAAAAATATACTCCTAACAGGGGCAACAGGTTTCTTGGGTGTCTATATCCTATCTGAACTACTAAAAACCCAAGAGAATCACATCTACTGCCTAGTCAGAGCCAAATCCCAAAAAGAGGGAAAAGAAAGGGTCAAAGATACCATGAGAGAATATAATCTACTCATAGATGATTTTGACAATAGAGTAGAGATAGTAGTAGGAGATTTAGCCCAACCAAATCTAGGAATAGACCAAGAGATATACAAAAAACTATCAAAAACCATAACCCACATCTACCACAGTGCAAGTTATCTAAACTCTATGGTCTCATACGAAATCCTAAAAGAGGTAAATGTAGGAGGAGTCAAAGAGGTACTAAAATTTGCTTCAACTAGCATACCAAAAAAGATAGAATACATATCAACAGCAGATGTATTTAGCCACAAAAGCCAACCAATAGCCACAGAACAGACCCCACTATCAGCTCAAATACACTATAGCTCAAACGGCTATGCAAGTAGTAAATTTATAGCCGAAGCCGTACTACACCTAGCCAAAGAGAGAGGTTTTGATATAAATATCTATAGAGTAGGACTAATCACAGGAGACACCAAAATAGGCAAAAACGAAAAGAGCCAATGGTTTTACAACCTTATAGACTCTATCCGTAAAATAGATTGTATGATAGATATTAATGATTTTGAAATCTCTATAACCCCTGTAGATTACATAGCCAAATCCATACTATTATTATCTGCAAACTACAATAACGATATTTTCCACCTAAGTAGCCCACTAATGGTAAAATTTGCAGATTTAGTTCGTTTTCAAAATATAGATATAGTAGATTTATACACATTTATTCAAAAAGTAAAAGCCTATAATGCTACTAATGAAAAAGAGCTATATATAACCCAATTTATGAATGAGATGTTGGAGTTCTCAAAAGAGGAGGCTATAGAGTATGAAAAGGTATGGCTAAAAATGGCAGAGAAAAAACCTCTACTTAGTACCTTTGATACTACTAAAAAGCTAGATATTGAGTTTCCTTTGATTGGGGATGAGTTATTGGGGAAGTATTTTATGGGGTGAGAGTTATTTAATTCATCTAATAAATAGACAGCAATTTTTTATTGCTGTTTTTTTACTCTTTTTATAGCTTTTCTATCTTTTCAAACTATTACTTTTTTATATTGAGAACAAAGAATAGATAAAAACCTATTTTGCTTTCCAATTTGCGTGATGTTTTAGTGTTTTTACATATTACTGTTTTATTGTTTTAGGGTAGAAAAATGGGGTCTGAAAATAGCTGAAAAATCAGATTTTATAAACAGCTATAAAACCCACAAAATAGGGCTTTATAAAGATTTTATTTGAAATTTTTTATAGTCGTTTCTCAATGAAAAAATCACTCC
>Ga0256845_1000954_pt1 | contig 24735 bp, 24 predicted proteins | sample RiftiametaG_FD_189101 | JGI IMG/M metagenome (GOLD analysis project Ga0256845, IMG submission 189101) | Tube worm associated microbial communities from hydrothermal vent at the East Pacific Rise, Pacific Ocean - Riftia | ecosystem: Host-associated > Annelida > Integument > Unclassified ... | reverse complement strand
AGCGGGGAGGCCTGATTTTCAGCGTCCATTTTGCTTGGGTTTGTTTTGTTTCTCAACGCTGAGGTTCAAGTCCTCTGTTTATAAAATGAACATCGAAGAATAAAAGAAACTGTTAGCGATGAAAGTTACCCTTTGGGATGTTTAGAGGTTACCTATTCGCGATGATTCGCGCCCATTCGCGCCCATTCGCGGTTAAAAAATCCCTAGCTTGATCAGCCTGCGCTCAGGAATAATTGATTCTGCTTGATAAATATCGGTGTAGAGGAAACCTTTCGGGTGTCTGGTGATACGTTATGTTAAGTTTACTCAAAATTAAAAATCTCGCTCTGGTCGATGAGCTTGTCTGGCATCTGGATCATGGATTAGTGGGAGTCACTGGGGAAACCGGGGCGGGCAAGTCGGTGATTGTGGGGGCGCTTAAACTAGTTCTCGGGGAACGGGCGGATAAGTCGCTGATCCGAACGGGGGAGAGTAGCTGCACGGTGGAGGCCATTTTTGATCTTCCGAATGCTCCCGTGGTCAATGCCATTTTGGAAAAGAGCGGGCTGGATGGCTGCGATGATGGGCAATTGATCGTCAAGCGGGTGATCGGGTTGTCTTCCAATAAGCAGTTTGTCAACAATAGCCCCGCCACTCTGGCGGTGTTGAAGGAGGTGGGCGCGTATTTGGTTGATCTGCATGGTCCTCACGACCATCAGGGGTTGTTGTCGACTGATCGGCAGCTGTCGATGTTGGATGCTTATGCGGGGGCTGCGAGCCAGGCCGACACGTATTCTGAGCTTTGGCAGCAATGGCGGCAGAAGTCTGAAGCGCTGGCTTCTTTTCAGTCGTCTGCGATGGAGGGTGAACGTGAACTAGATTTACTGCGGCACCAGCTGGAGGAGATCGATGCCGCAGCGCCGAATCCTGACGAGGAGGAGTCGCTCGAGGCGCAGTATCAGCGGGCGTCGAATAGCTCGCATTTGGTGGAGTTAGCGGCGGGTGCCTGCACGATGCTTTCGGGAGGGGATGATACGATGCAGGATCGAATCGGGCAGTTGCAACGCATTTGCCGAGATTTGGAGAAATTAGATCCCGGCCTGCGTGATACGCTGGAGGGGGTGGATAAGGCGGCGATGGAGCTGCAGGAAATTGAGATTGGCCTTGCTGATTATTTGAGTGACCTGAGCACCGACCCTGAAGAGCTGGCGCGACTGGAAGAGCGGATCAATATTCTAGAAACTTTGAAGCGTAAATATGGTCCGCAGTTAAATGACGTAGTGCTCTTTCGTGGAAAAATCGCTCAACGATTAGATTCCGTAGAAAACCGTGCTGAGCATTTGCAGCAGCTAGAGCAGGAGGTGGTTGCTTCGCGAAACGATCTTGATCACGCTGGTGGGGTGCTGAGTGATCTCCGCAGGAAAGCGGCTCCTCGTCTAGGCAAGGAGATCGCCAAACATCTCAAGGAGTTAGGCTTTAAACAAGCCGCCTTTGATGTGCAGCTCGTGGCGCATACTCATCCGGAAGCGAACGGGCTGGAGGGCGTTGAATTTGAGTTTGGTCCTAACCTGGGTGAACCTTTGAAACCTCTGCGTCAGATTGCATCGAGCGGGGAGATTTCCCGGGTGATGCTTTCTGTGAAAAGTGCCTTGGCCAAGCAGGATGCCACCCCGCTGATGGTTTTTGATGAGATCGATGCCAATGTGGGCGGCGAAATCGCTCGCTCGGTAGGTGAGAAGATGGCTCGCTTAGGAGACCGACATCAGGTGGTGGCGATTACTCATTTTCCTCAGGTGGCCGCTGTGGCGGGGCATCATTTTGTGGTCAGCAAGGACGTAGTCGACGGGAGGACGTGTTCGCGTCTGGTCGAAGTGCGAGGGGAACAGCGGATCGATGAAATGGTGAGGATGCTCGGCGGCGGCGGCGATGAAGTGCGGGCGATGGCCGAGAGTTTATTAGTTTAAAGGCTCGGGAAAGCACGTCTTTAATAAATCACTTCCGTTTGGCATCGATGTTAATATGGATGACTTCATGTTCTTCGAACTCACGACCGGAGGCTGATGCTTGGTCGGCTTCGAAGACCGAGACACTCCATGCCATGTGTTTGTCCAGAACGTAGGCGCTGAAGTCAGCTTCTTGGTCAAAGCCATCAGATGAAATGACTTCGACAGTGTAGCCGTCATCTTTCACTGTGATATTGTGGGCTCGAGTGTCGATGAATTTTCCCTTTGAAATAGATAGGGTTGTAGGGTCGCCCATGATGTTGTTCTCTGTGTTACGGAAGTAGACGCGCAGCGCGCCTGATGAGTTGGCCTCCTGGTCAAGAGTGATGTTGGCTACAGGCAGGATCTCGGTGCTCTTTCCTGTTCCATCAGCCCAGTAGGTCGAAAAATCAGAAATCGTTATGTAGTCACCTTTGATTGGCAGGCTGAGTGCGGCTTCTTCGGAAGTGAGGTTTTTTTTGTAGAGCCAAGTGTAGCTGTAAATGGCAAGTCCGAGGAGAGCGGTCGCAAGGATGGTGAGGGTGGCCTTCTCTAATAGGCTGAGGCCTGTTGAGGTGGCTTCTTTCATTTCTTCACTCGCGTCATCGGTCTGAGTGGTAGCTGGGATGGTAGGCGAAGATGTGTCTGAGGTGGCATCGTGGTCAGCGAAGTCCTCAATGTCAGTTTGAGTTGGGTCAATGGGGTTGTGCTGTTCAGTCAGAGGGGATGGTTCTTGTTCTGGTTCCAGTTGAGGATCGGAGATCAATGCGGCTTCAGTTCCGGCATCCTCTTCCTCCTCCTCGAGGTCCCAGAGGTCTTCTTCTTCGAGTCGAGTGCTGGTTTTGTGAGAATGGTTGAAATCTGAATGGTCGGTGTTAGGCATGGGCTAATTGGGAAATGTAACTAGAAAGCTGTGTAGGCTGCAAACGGAATTAGCGGTCAGGAGATTGTTTGACCAGCAGAATTGTGCTGGTGAGGTGGATGGCGGCCAACTCTTGTAAGGTGGGCTTTAGTTTTTGTGAGATTTGCTTTGATTTCTTTCTTGAGTTTATTTGGGTTTTGAGCGATTAAAGGCACGTCCAAACACACTTAATATTATGGCAGATAAAGAAGACAGAAATACCGAAAATGTAAAAGGCGCTTTCTATGTTGATGCTCAGTGCATCGATTGTGACCTGTGCCGCGAGACAGCACCTGAAAACTTCACCCGCGAGGAAGATGAAGGATATTCTTATGTGAGCAAGCAGCCTGAAAACGACGAGGAGCGTGAGCTTTGTAATGAGGCTATGGAAGGCTGTCCTGTTGAGGCCATCGGTGACGATGGGGAATAACTTTGACCAAAGAGGGCGAAAGAGCCCTCAAGGCCGCCCGCGCCGCCGAGGCCGGGGAACGACGCACGCCAAGCGCGTGCGTCAGCAGTTGTTGACTGAGTGGAGGGGCGGGGTTGATCCGCCTTCCCCGACAAGAAACATCCACCAGCCCGGTGAATTTTTATCAGATTTACTTCAAAGCGTAGGCCTTTCCGAGGGCATCGACGAAGGTCGGCTCAAAGAAAGTTGGGGTGCGGTGGCTGGTGAGTTCGTTTCCAAGCACACTGTGCCCGAGTCGATTCGTGGTGGGGTGCTTGTATTGCGAGTTTTGCAGCCGGCTATGAAATTTCATCTTCAGCAGATGAGTGGAAAATTACTCGCTAATATGCGCCGTGAGCTCGGCGATGGTGTGGTGAAGCAGATCATCTTTAAAATTGGATAAATTATGGTTGAATCACGTATCCATCAATATGAAAACTGGATTTTTGATTGGTCCGGGACTTTAGTTGATGATCTGGCGATGGTGGTGGATGCCACCAATCATGTCATGCAGCATTATGGTAAAGGCAAGATGGGCCGTGACGAATTTAAGCGCCGTTTCCGCCTGCCGTATGCCGGTTTTTATGAAGAGATTCTACCCGGCGTGCCTCTGGAGGAGCTGGAAGATCATTTTCGGGTCGGGTTTGCAGATTCCGCTCAATCAGGTGTGACTTCTCCATTGCTTCCCGCCGCCTTGGAATTCCTGCAATGTCTCCATGCGAGGGATAAGCGGATGTTTATTTTGAGCTCGATGGATGCCGAGGCGTTTAACCTCCATTCCAAGGAGTTAGGGGTGGATCATTTTTTTGAGGCGACTTACGCCGGGATTCTGGATAAGCGTGAACACATTCATAAGATACTCGATACTCATGGCTTGTCTGCGGAGCACACTGTTTTTGTCGGCGATATGACACATGATGTAGAAACCGCTCGTCATGGCTCGGTTTGCGCTATTGCCTTACTCACCGGATATCAAAGCAAAGAGCAACTTTTGCAATCGAATCCCGATTTGCTGGTTGATGATTTGTCGCATGTGCAGCGGATGCTTGAGCAAACTAACTCGTTATGAAAAGTTCTGATCAAATCATCATCCGTGGCCTCGATTTATCCAGCTACGTAGGCGTGCCCGACGAAGAACGTGCCCAGAGCCAGCGGTTGCGTGTGCATGTGACGCTATTTCCGCTGCCTTCGGAGATGCCTCTTGAGGACGATATTGAGAGGACCGTCGACTACTATGCGGTGTCTCTGCGTTTGGAGGCCATCGCCATGGAGAAGCCTCGGAAGTTGATTGAAACCCTAGCCGAGGATATGGCTGCGGCTATACTGGGGGAGTTTTTGGTATCTGCTGTCACTTTGGAAATTGAGAAATACATCCTTCCAAATACGCATCATGTGGGAGTGATGATCAGGAGAGATCGTGGAGATGTGGGTTTATCGTAGTCGCTGAATCTTGGCGAATCAGGGGGAAATAGCAGGTTTCTGAGGCTGACTTTTAGGAGCATTGCTTCGATTGTTGAAATGCGGCTTTGACAGAAGGGGCGATTCTTGTTCATAGTGCTAATCCCTCCCTAGTGGTGGTCATGTAATAATCCCAATATCATGCCCCAAGAAAAATTAGCAGTTGATCCCGATGCCAGCATGGTGCAGCGCGCCAAGGCTGGAGATACCCACGCCTTTGATCAGTTGGTGATGAAATACAGCCGCAAGCTTTATGGGCTTATTTATCACATGACCTCGCATGCCGAGGATTCCAACGACCTGCTGCAAGACACTTTTTCCAAGGCGTATCGATCTTTGCCTAAATTTAGGGAAAAATCGACATTTTACACCTGGATTTACAGCATTGCGGTGAATATGACGTTGAATCATCTTAAAAAGAAAAAACGACGTAGAGGACCTAGTTATGACGATGCCGATTCAGGTATTTTAAATGACCCTGCGTTCATTGATCAGGCATACTTTGCGAATCCACGTCGGAATTCGAACATTCACGAACTTCATCAGGAATTGAACCATGCGCTGCTCAAGTTATCGGATGGTCATCGATCGGTTGTGACCATGTTCGATATTCAGGGTATGCCTCACGCTGAAATCAGCAGGGTTCTCGGGGTTTCTGAAGGCACGGTGAGATCCCGCCTTTACTACGCTCACAAGCAACTTCAAGGGCACTTGAAGGAATTTGAAACTCGGTAGCTTAATTACCGTGCCTGATTTGGACTCAGATTGAAGATTGCCAAAGAGGTATTTTTTTGTTAAGTGACCTCTCCCGAAGGACGCCCAAGCGTCCTTTCTCCGTCTCATACAGATGGGGGAACCACCCTTCATTTATTATATTACATGGGATTTATCGATGCATTTAAACGATGGCGCCTCGCTGAGCAGGGGATGTCGTCTGGTAAAAAACGCCGGACCACCGCAACCAGCGAAAGCGCAGTGGTGAACTCGATGGAACGCAGCATTTGGATCAAATTACTGATTTATCCTATTTATGCAGCTCTCTCCTGTTTGGTGGTCGTTACCTATGACGCTGACGGAGTGTTGTTCGGTGATGATGAGATGCGCCGAGGTTTGGTTTGCTTGATTCTCTCGGTCATTGCGGTGTTTTTCTACCATATTCGTCACAACGCGCAGGTGCGAAATGGCAAGGTGGTGCTTATCTTTGGCGGCATTCTGGTGCATTTGGCTCTGGTGCGCGCGACATTTTGTTTTGTCGATGCCAATGGATGGAATGAGGATTTTAAGCTCTTGCTCGCACCTCTCGCCTTTGCGCCGATGGTGCATTCTGTGCTCTTGGGGCGGCATGCGGGTTTGTTCTCGGCATTGATGGTGAGTCTTTTGGGTTCGATGATGGTGCCAACGAGTGAGATCTTTTCTTTCTTTGTCACTAATTTAGCCGCCGGAGGTGTGGCGGTGGCATTGACTCGGAACGTGCGAAGACGCAGTGATTTATTACGCGCCGGTGTCTATGTCGGGGCTGTGATACTACTTCTGGCCTTAGCCTTTGATAAAATTCAACTCTACCCCTTGCCGACGGGTGAAGGTTTTCCTGAAGAGGGCGGAAAATTAGCGGTGGCACTCTTCGGTGGAGTTCTCACGGGGATGGTGGTCAGCGGCTTACTTCCTATCCTTGAAACGATCTTTACGATCACGACGGATATCAGTTGGCTGGAACTCAGTGATCTGAACCACAAACTTCTACGTAAACTTCAACTTGAAGCACCTGGCACGTATCACCACAGTATGGTGGTGGCGACGTTATCCGAGTCCGCTGCGGAAAAAATTGGAGCGAATGCCTCGATGTGCCGCGTTTGTTCATATTTTCATGATATTGGAAAACTGAGGAAGCCGAATTACTTCATCGAAAACCAGAGCGACATCAACCCGCATGATGATCTAACCCCAACGATGAGCACCATCATCATTATTGCCCATGTGAAAGATGGTGTTGATATGGCGATTAAGCATAAGCTGAATCCTAAAATCATCGAGGTGATTCGTGAGCACCATGGCACATCTGTGATGAGTTATTTTCATCACAAGGCCGTTGAACAGCGGAAAGAGTTCGAGAAGAAAGTTGATAAGGGCTTGGAAAACAAGGATGATATTCCGGATGTCGACGTTAAGAGCTTCCGTTATCCAGGTCCGTGCCCAAGCAGTAGGGAGAGCGGCATTATCAGTCTGGCTGACATCGTAGAAAGTGCGTCACGCTCGTTGAAAAAACCGAGTCCTCAAAGAGTCAATAAATTGGTAAACGAGCTGGTGGTGGCCCGTGTTACAGCTGGGCAAATGGATGATAGTGGTCTGACGATGGGCGATATCAAAGCGATTTGCGCAAGCTTTTCCTCCACATTGAGTAGCATGATGCATACTCGGATCGACTATCCTGAAGAGGATGGGAAAGATGCAAAGGGCAAGAAAGAATCAGCCGTTGAAAAAGTCGAAGTTGTCGAAGTTGTCGAAGAGCTTCCGCCCGATCTCAATCTGGCAGGAAAAAGTCAGGCGACGGCCTAATTGATATCACGAGCTATATGATGAGCACGATGCCAGAGTTGTCGGTCTATTCACATCAGGGCGTGATTGAGCTGTCTGATCAGCTTTTGGGTCGACTTGAGGTGGCTGGACGAGCAGCGATGCCCAAAGTCCTTGCTGTCGCGCTTCGTTCAGCCTCTGTTCTGGCAGATCTCGAAGAGGTAGAAGTGAGTTTTGTTGACGATGAAACCATTGGCGATGTGCATCTGCGTTTTATGGACATTTCAGGCGCTACGGATGTGATCACTTTTGATCATGGCGAAATTCACATCAGCGTGGAAACGGCACAACAGCAGGCTCTTGAGTTTGGCAATTCATTTGAGCGAGAACTGATGCTCTACATCATCCACGGATTGTTGCATCTCGCCGGCTACGAGGACGCTGCTCAGCCGGACCGGGAAAGAATGGATAGCCTGCAGCAGGCTATTTTGGCCGAGGTGTGGCAGTGAGCTTGTCTTCAGCGCCTTTAAATGAACCCCTGATCGGTAAGCACATGATCGAGGTGGATATCGTGAGTGTGGTGCGGAACGGTTTCTCGAATTTGACTTTGTAAGGCGATGCCCACGGTCGTGGCTCTGTCGGATTTCTGGTGCAGGGCGCGGTCGTAGAAGCCACCTCCTTGGCCGAGCCGTGTGTGGTCGCGACCGAAGGCGAGGCCGGGGCAAAGAAATACATCAATGTCAGGGATAGAGATGAGGTCATGCCGTTCAGGGACGGGTTCAAGAATTCCCAGGATGCCAGATACCAGTTCCTCAGGCTGAGCTACATGGTGGAAAGTGAGTATTCCACCCGGATGGCAGAGTGGGTAGGCAAGCTTGGTCTGGGGCAGAAGCTGATGCAGAGCTGTGAGGTTGACCTCCGGGCCGTGTGCTGAAAAGAGGGCGATGGTTTGTGTCTTTCCCGTGGATATCGGTGAGTCGGCAGCGTGGCAAAGGTGCTGGCATATTTTTTTTGAAGCCAGTGCGATATCGGAATGGGGCAGTTCGCGAAGGTGGGCACGGATGTCTTGGCGGATGGCTGATTTTTCTTTCATCGGATTTACGGCTTGCGTGATCTCTTTCTAGGCAAGACAATAGCCGCGATGAATCGCATTATGCAAGGCCTGCTTCTTTCTGTCCTGATGGTTCTCACTGTGCTGCCAGTGCTGGCCAAGGGTGAGCTTCAGGGGGATTACAAATCACCGATGATTAACCGTCGTCTTTTTGGTGATGAATTATCCATGGTGAACAATGAGCGTGACGAGTATGCCACTAATTTGACCGCGTTTGCGGTGAAGACGGTTCAGCAGCAAAAAGGAAGCCAAGCGTCGCTGGACAAGGCCCGAAATTTGCTCGGATTGGCCCTCCACCTTTCTCCAAGAAACAGGAAGAGTGTGGTGGTGAGCAAACAGCTCGCGGAAGGTGTGATGCCTGAGAGCGTTGCTGCCGATTACGGCTCTGAGGTGTTTGCGAAGCTTTTGCTGGCCCGCGGTCAATTATTGGAAAAGCAGAAAGGTGAGTCGAATGCTCTATTGGCCCGTTACTTTATTGCCCTGTCTGCCGCCATGGACCCTCGGAACGAAGACGCTGTGTATGAATCTGAAATACAGCGAATTGATCACGGTGAGCTATCGTGGGCGGTCATGACTGATCCATCTTCCAGTGCTGGCCATTCACCGTAGCTGATTTTTTCTAAAAAAATGTCCCCGATCTCAAACGCATAATGAATCACATTTCGAATACAATAAACAATCCATTTACCCGCCGCAACTGGCTCAGACTTTCTGCGAGTTGCCTTCCTATCCTAGTCGCTCCAGCCCTTGTTGCTGGCGAAAGCACGGGAAGATGGGGTGACGAGTCGAAAGCTGAGTATTCTCTTAAATTGATAGAATGGCTCCGGGAGAATTTTAAGACCCGAAGCAAACAGCTCGAGCAACATACAGGGAAGCCGTTTCATTTGGATTACAAATACCTTGCACCAACGGAGGATCGGAAAAAGCTTCGAATGCTCAAAAAATTCAAAGAAGGAAGATTGTCACGCCGGGCTTCAGAAAAGCATGTCAGTGAATGCCTCACGGAACTTGAACGGATTCGAGTTGCCCTCGCCATGGCTGAGAGTGTTGCGGCTCAATCTTGGAAACCTACTTCCGAGTCGTATGAAGTGAAACAGGGCAGTGTGTTTGGCACGAGTGTTACCGCAGGTCGACTAACTGTCATTTTGGACAATAGTCGAAGCATGACGCCTTACTTGAAAAAGTTACGCAAAGAAATTGCGAAAGATTTCCCGGATGCCTACATCGTTGAAGTGAACGGCTGCCATCTGAATCGTGAGGATAATGTGCCTTGGTTCTATTCATTACCCGCTTACGGCATCAATCCGTTCACTCCGGAGCGTCACATCCCCAAGGTGCCCATGGATTCGCCCTATTCCAAGTTTATTGGTTGGACCCGTGCCTTGCCTAGTGCCATTGATGCCATGGTCGATCTCATGGAAGCGGATGCCATTTATTGGTTCTGTGATTTTGATGACAAAGATAGCGACCGGGTTGTAAAGCGCCTGGCCCGAAAGATATTGGCTAAAAAAATCAAACTCTACACCCACACGGTTGATCATAAGCCGCCGCCGTTAATTTCGCTTCTCGCTAAAAAATCAGGTGGGGCTGCGATAAAAAAACGAATTTGAATGAAAATCAAGAGTGTAGGCGGTTTTTCTTAAGCTTTGCGGGACTTGAGAGAGTAAGCCGGTGTGGTTTTTTTCTGTAAAAATGGGGGCTTGCGGTTGAATCTGATACGTGGCAGGCTGCGTGCGTCATGTGCAAGCTCGGGCCATTTTTACCCCTATCCATCCTCTGTTTGATCTTGGGTGCCTGTGCCTCTGAAACGACCACGACCAATCATAAAGTGAGTAAGGACGCTTGGGGGAATGATCTGCCGTTTAGCATCGGCAAAGACGAGGATGGCAATCCGATGATGAAGTCTGAGAAACGCAGTGGCTTCGAAAATAAAACGAGCAACTTTGCTTCAAACCGAGATTTCGACGGCAATGATTACACTAAAAAATCTTACCGCAAGGATCGTTGGGGAGGGAACACGTCTCACACTCGTAAAAAGTATGAAGGGAATACCAATGCCGACCATTATAAAAAAGAGCCTTGGTATGTAAGGAAGCAGGTGGCCTCTTCCGGAAAACAAGCAACGGCGAGCAATAAGAAGTTCTCGGTGAACCCATTTCGTACCAGCCGCGCAACCGAGCAAAATGCGCGGCGCATTACATCGAAGCAAGACTACAAGGTGAGTAATCGTCGGCAGACTTATAACCAGCCAACTATCACCGACTGGAAAGACCAAAGCACCTTAAGTATCAAGGATACGAACAGTATGCTTGGGCGTTAATGGGAGGCGTTATCGTTAAAACGGGAGCTTGGGCATTTTGCCGCCTTTGCCGAGTAGGCCGCTGAGTCCCTTCATGTCGCCCATGCCTTCCATTCCCTCCATGCCGCCCATTTGCTCCATCATTTGTTTCATCTTGCCTTTGGATCTCATCATCTTACGCATTTGATTGAATTGCTTGATGAAGCGGTTGACTTCGAGGATGGTATTGCCTGAGCCATTGGCAATACGGCGACGGCGTGAGCCTTTGATGAGCTCAGGGCGTCCGCGCTCGCGTGGCGTCATCGAGAGGACGATGGCTTCCATGCGTTTCATTTTCCCTTCGTCAAAGGCGTCGGCTGGGATTTGTTTTTTGATTTTGTTAAAGCCGGGCAGCATGCCGAGTAGTCCATCGAGCGGGCCGAGCTTGCGCAGCATGTTCATCTGGTCGAGAAAGTCATTGAAGTCGAATTTGCCAGACTGAAGCCGCTTGGCGGCGTGCATGGCTTCTTCTTCGTTGATATTTTCAGCGGCAGTTTCCACCATGCTTACCACATCGCCCATGCCGAGAATGCGGCTGGCCATGCGGTCAGGGTGGAAGACTCCAAATTGCTCAAGCTTCTCGCCCTCGCCGATAAATTTGATCGGGCGACCTGTGACTTGACGCATGGAAAGCGCGGCGCCGCCTCGGGCGTCACCATCGAGCTTGGTGAGGATGATACCAGTGATGCCGACGGCTTCGTCAAAGTGTTTGGCCACTGAGACGGCTTGCTGACCCGTCGCGGAGTCGGCGACGAGAAGAGTTTCGTTAGGGTTGATGAAGCGGTGTAGCTCTTTGAGTTCTTGAACGAGCTTTTCATCCATTTCTTGACGACCCGCTGTATCGAAAATGAGAGCTGTGCCTTGTTGGAGCGTAGCCCATTCCAGGGCCTGCTTGGCCACCTTGATGAGGTCTTTTTCGCCGGGCTCCGGAGTGAAACATGGCACGTCGATCTGTCTTGCCAATGTGGCAAGTTGGTCGATCGCGGCGGGGCGATAAAGGTCACAGGCGATGAGCAGGGGGCGGCGGCCTTCCTTTTGTAGGCGCAAGGCAAGTTTGGCGGCCGTGGTGGTTTTACCTGCACCGTTCAGACCACAGAGGAGGATGTAACCTGGGGCGTTAAGATCGAGAGTCTCGGCATCGCCGCCGAGGAGTTGGGTCAGTTCATCGCTAAAGATTTTAACGATTTGCTCGCCGGGTTTAATCGATTTGAAGACATCGACACCCATGGCCTTTTCTTTAACGCGGGCGATGAATTCTTTGGCAACACCAAATTCAACATCCGCTTCGAGCAGCGACAAGCGGATTTCACGCAGGGCATCGGTGATGTTTTTTTCGGAGATTTTCCCGACACCACGAAGGTTCCGGAATGTTTTATCGAGGCTGTCTGATAGAGATGAGAACATGGCTTTTGAGTGAAAAATGAAAATTGAAGAATGAAAAATGCTTTGGATACGAACTGACTACTGACTCCCGACCCCTGACTCCTGCCCCCCGGCTCTCGGCTGGTAGGATGCTTCACGGTTGACTTGAAATGTCCAGGTCATGGGTTTTTGATATTTGGATGCTTTGAGTAATTTCCACTGCACGCTGGCTTCGCAGGTGCGGGAGCGGAGGCGGCGGTTGACTTGCCAGGAGACCGATTGATTCTCCGCATGGTAGAGTGCGGCCACTTTGCCGAATCCCGCCACGCGCATGATGATGGATGCTGGATCTAAGTTTTCTACCTTGGAAAGATCGGCTGAAATGATGGGCATTCTCTGATCGGCCACCGAGCCGGGGAGAGGGGTTACTGGGTGAGGTGTGGATTGGACGATGGCTCCTTGGCTAGCACTGCTGGTGCTGGTGGCTTCGAAGCTGGTGGCGTGCCGGAAGATGTAGTCGTGGGTTCCCAGGATGACGTAGCGGGAGAGTTTTGAGTTAATGGATGTGCTAATTACTTTTCCCGGCAGAACGGTGAACAGGCATTCGTAATTAAGTTCGGAGGCGATGGTGAGCATTTCATCCGCAACATAGCCGCCGGGGTAGGCGTAGCTGGTGACTTTCTGTTTAAACTGAGTTTCGAGTAGTTTTTTGGACCCTCCCATTTCCTGCCGCAAATAAGTGGCAAAAGACACTTCACCTTTTTTTCGTTCGGCTCTGATTTTTGCGGGATAGGGGTGGGAGATCGAGTGACTGCCGATGAAGCACCCATGCTGTTGCATTTCCTGAATCATGGGTGTGGTGAGTGCCGCGCCTCCGCCATCGACGTAATTGGTGTAAAGGAAGACGGTGAACGGGTAGCCGAACTCCTTGAGAATGGGGAAGGCATCGGTGTAGACGGATTTCCATCCATCATCGATGGTGATCAACACGGATTTATCGGCTACTTTTTTGTCGCCACGTTTCCACGCTATGAAATCCTCCATGGTGATGACTTTTAATCCAAGATCCTTGATCGCTTGCATTTGCTTGCGAAACTTTTCGGTCGGGAGTCGCATTTCCGTGGCCTTTTTGGTGGCGGAGAAGTCATGGTAGCCTAGGACGGTGACCCGAATGCCATCGTATGGGATGATGGGGAGGGTTGACCCTTTGGGCGCTTCTTTCGAAGAGGCAGATGCTTTTTCTTCAGATTCGGTCTCGGTGCTGGTTGCCGTGGAGATTAAAACCGACCTGTCGTCGGAATGCGCCTCGGCGCCATCACCCCCGATAGGGTGCGCGATTGCGGAGCCCCATGGGATGAGTGAAAGAATAAAGATGGTGAGGAGTCGGTTCATGAGTCGTTTCATCGGCGGGAAGAACTCAGTATATCGACTTGATCTGAAAAGGAAAGAGTGAGTTCTGAAAAGTAAGCTTCGAGGCGAGAACTCTCCTGTATACATTCTTTGCTCGTGGACGTTTCCTCGACAGTAGTAGTAGAGATAATGATCACCCGAAAATCAATTCCTCTTGTTCAGTTTGGGCTACTTTCTCGACTCTTACCTCATAGTTCGTAAACAAGAGTTCCTGAATTTTACGCGCCTTTGAATTGAGGTTTATTTCTCGTCGAGCGCTGATGGGGGTCGAGTGGTAGCCTTGGAAGAGTTGGCGGGTGAATGGGGTGTCGCTGTTGGATACCGCCCACCGGATGCCTCGTGTGTCGAGTTCGCGGCACAGGGCGGCGAGGCGGAGATGCTCTGGTTCTTTGAATTGATCGGGTGTGTAGCGGTTAAAGTCTGAATGCCCGCCGAGTTTGTAGTAAGGGGGATCAAAATACACAAAGTCATTCGGCGTTGCCGTGGCGAGGGATAGCTCAAAATCGCCTTGGTGAATATCAATTTTCGATAGAAGTTCACCTACGCGTTCTAGATTTCCTGGATCATAGTATCGGCGGCTGTATTCTCCGTAGGGTACATTAAAGTATCCTTTTTTGTTGACTCGGAATAGCCCACGAAAGCAGGTTTTGTTGAGGTAAATAAAGGCTGCTGCACGCTCGAAGTGAGAGGAGTAATCAGAGGGGTGGTTTTTCCGAAGCTCAAGAAAGAATTCTTTGTTATTGGGCATGGCTTCAAGAAGATCAGCTACTTGTTTCCAATCGTCTCTAATTGCACGGTAGGTATCAACCAGCCAACCGTTGACGTCAGAAATCACAGCGTGATTCCAGTCGGTAGCCATGAATACACTTCCACCACCAACAAATGGTTCAAAAAAACAATCGAAATCCTTGGGGAAATAAGCTAGCAATTGTTTAGCAATACTTTGCTTTCCGCCTGCCCATTTGATAAATGGACCGATATTGTTTTTGAACTTCACCATGAGAGGCATTTAAACACGGCTTGGGGTAATCGGCAAGCAAAAAATAATGCTCAAATGAACAGTTTGAGTTATGTGGGTGTTTAGACGTCTAAACACATTGAATTCCAGTCAAATCTTATGAAACAACTACCCGCTTTTTCTGAACTCCCATGGAATCACGACTTTTGGAGTTTGCTTCGCTATTTTCGTTCACTCAGACTAAGGAATACAGAGAGGATAGACGGGTGGCTACTTGACTTGGAGAAAAGTAATTCATTGTCTGATGGTGGCAGTGCCTTTCCTATTCGCTCGGAATTGATTGAAATGCTCAGGGATTACATAGATGCATCTGCAGGCCTTCTTGTTGATGCTCTTGATAAATTAAGATCTGAGGATGCAGCTTTGAGTTTTTGTAAGAAAAAGAAGTTTCCTGTAGGTTCTACTCGCACGAAAACCCGAGTTCACCACCAATCCTCAAAATCACTCATTGCTGCGGTCTCGGGGATTGCAAACGAAGTTTGCTTGAAGGCTGGTGTTGAGGTGGATTCCGACCCCCAACGCCGAGCTGTGTGGGTTTCTGAATTCGGGTTGCATGTGAGCGCTAGAAATTTGGATGGAGCGATTCCATCATTGGCTAATCCAGGAGCAATTTGGGAGATCAAGGAGTATTGGGGCAAAACCAAAGGTGGCAGTAAAATGAGTGATGCTGTGTATGAGTGTCATCTGGTGGGATTAGAATTGAGGATGTTTGAGTCTACCAGTGGAATATCGATTGATCACATTGTTTTTGTGGATGGAAAGGAGCAGTGGGGGTATCGTAAATCGGATTTACTTCGCTTTATTGACCTCCACCAGCAAGGGCTTATTGATCATCTGATTGTTGGTCGGGAAGTGGAAGACGATTGGCCTGACTTGATTTGGCGAGTTGTTGACGCTTCAAAATAAATGGACATTCAGCACGGGAGGGGCGTGATTGAACTCAGGGTGAATATTCAGGTGTTATTGAACGTCAGATTCTCATAAAAACAGCCAACATAAAAAGGGATACGGCGCGAGGCCGTATCCCTTTTGTTGTTGTCTTAGAAAGACAAGGTCCGAAGACCTGTCTAACTAGGACTTGTAGCGAAGACGCTTCTTATGACGATTTGCCTTCATGCGCTTTTTGCGCTTATGCTTTGTGATTTTTGTCTTACGACGTTTTTTTAGACTTCCCATAATAGTGTTGGTGGTTGGTGTGGTTGGTCAGCGGGTGCTGGAGATTGGTTGATTGGGGGTGGTTTAAAGGACGATTTTCGTCAGAGGGTATTCGATAATGCCTTCGGCACCGAGCTCTTTTAGGTCGGGGATGAGGTGGCGGGCCACTTTCTCCTCGATGATGATTTCGATGGCAACCCATCCGTCTTCGGCAAGGCGGGAGATGGTGGGACGTCTGAGGGAAGGTAGTTTCTCAAGAACTTCCTGCAAGGCGTTTTCTGGAAGATTCATTTTCAGGCCTACTTTGCCTCGGGCTTCAAGTGCAGCCTTCACCATGAGAACCATGCGGTCCATTTTGGCTTTTTTCCACTCGTCCTGGTAAGACTCTTTCGAGCTGTAGAAGTGAGGGAATGAGGTGAGCAGGGTATCGACGATGCGGAGATTGTTGGCGCGGATCGATGAGCCGGTTTCAGTGACGTCAACGATGGCATCGACAAGGTCTGGGACTTTCACCTCGGTAGCACCCCAGGAGAATTCCACATGGGCATTGACGCCGTGTTTTTTGAGGTAGTTTTCGGTGATTTCCACGCCTTCGGTCGCGATGCGTTTGCCTTCGAGGTCTTGAACGCTTTGAATGGGTGAGTCTTCAGGTACGACGAGCACCCACTTGGTCGGGCGCACGGTGGAGCGAGAGTAGGGTAGCTCGGCGAGATCGACGAGGTTCTCCTTGTGAGTGTCTGCCCAGTCGAGGCCGGTGATGCCGCAGTCGATAAATCCTTCAGCCAAGTAGCGGCCGATTTCCTGAGCTCGGATCAAGTAGATGTCGAGTTCGCTGTCATCTGAGCTGGGGCGCAGTCCGCGGTCGGACATGTGAACGTTAAAGCCAGCTTGCTCAAGTAACTGAATCGTAGGATTCTGAAGCGATCCTTTAGGGAGTGCAATTTTAAGTTTCTTTGACATGGCGATATGGGAGGCGTTCTTAGGCGTCTGCGGGCGGCTTGTTTAGCTTCAAATCGGCAGGAATCAACGCGAAACTTTACATTTATGGATAAAATAGCAAATCTCCGTATATTTGACGTGTTTCAGGCTTGATGAAACCCTCTTTCGCATGGACTCTGCGCCCCGACATGAATCAGCAAATTCTCGCTCAAGCCGCTAATGAGGCCCGTGGTCTCGCAATCGATGCCGTTAATGTATGTTCTTCCGGTCACCTGGGTCTGCCATTGGGCTGTGCCGAGATCGGTGCCGTCCTTTTTGGAGAGTCTCTTCGTTATCAAGCTGACGCTCCGAAATGGTTAAATAGGGATCGATTTATCCTCTCGGCTGGGCATGGCTCGATGTTTCTGTATAGCTGGTTGCATCTCGCCGGATACGCAGTGTCTATCGATGACGTGAAATCTTTCCGAAAGCTTGGAAGTATCACTCCGGGTCACCCTGAATTTGATGAAACTCCAGGTGTGGAGGCGACTACCGGGCCACTGGGGCAGGGTGTTGCCAATGCCGTAGGGTATGCGATGAGCGGTAAAGCCGCTGCGGCGAAATACAATACGAGTGAACATGTCATTTTTGACAACCACGTGATTGGACTTCTCGGTGATGGTTGTTTGCAGGAAGGTGTCGCTCGCGAAGCCATTGCTTTTGCTGGACACAACCAGCTGGATAATCTGATTCTGATCTATGATAGCAACGACGTCACGCTCGATGCCATGGCGGATGTAACCCAAGGCGAAGACCAAGAGCAGTTCTTCGCATCGCAAGGATGGGACGCTGTCACCATCGATGGCCACAACCTTGAAGCCATTTCATCGGCGCTGGCCGAGGCTAAATCCAACAATAATGGTCGACCCAAGGTGATCATCGCGAAAACGGTGATTGGCCAAGGGATTCCAGAAGTGGCTGGAACTGCCAAAGGGCATGGCGAAAGCGGAGCCAATTTTGCTGAATCCGCTCGTAAAGGCATGGGGCTTCCTGAGGAAACATTTTATGTGTCTGACGAAGTGAAGGCTTATTTTGCCGATCGCAACAATGGTCTTGTTTCTGAGTTTGATGCTTGGAATGGCACCTATGCCGCATGGTCTGAGGCTAATCCATCATTGGCCGACGAGTTGTCCGCAGCTCTCGCCAAGGCAGTTCCTAGTAATTTGATTGATACAATTCCTGAGTTTGCAAGCGACTATAAGGGTGCTACGCGTGCTTCGGGTGGCGAGATCATTCAGTCTGTGGCAGCTTCTATTCCCTCGTTTCTTACTGGATCGGCTGACCTCTACGGATCGACCAAAAACTATATCAAAGACGGTGGCGATTTTGGAGCCGAGAATTTTTCGGGTCGGAACATCTGGTTTGGCATTCGCGAACATGCGATGGGCGCGATGAGCAATGGCATTGCTTACGACGGACTTTTCCGGATCAGTTGTGCGACTTTCGCCGTATTTGCCGATTACCTGCGCCCCTCAATTCGGGTGGCGGCTTTGGCTAAGCTTCCCGTGACTTACATCCTCACTCATGACTCGGTAGGAGTGGGTGAAGACGGGCCCACCCACCAGCCGGTGGAGACCGTGAGTGGTCTTCGGGTGATTCCTGGCTTGGATGTTTTCCGCCCTGCAGATGCCGAGGAAACTGCGGGTGCCTGGGCTGCTACGATGCAGCGCACTGATGGGCCGACGGCTCTTTTCCTGACTCGTCAAAATGTGCCACTTTATAATAACGTCTCTGTCCGCACTCGCCGCGAGGGTGCTTTTTATGGAGCGTATGTGCTGAAAGAAGAAAAAGGCGAACTGACCACGATCCTGATTTCCAGTGGCTCCGAAGTGGAGCACTGCATGGCCGCTGCTGAGCAGCTCGGTGACGGAGTGCGCGTGGTTTCCATGCCTTGCATGGAGCGATTTGATCGTCAAAGTGCTGAGTATCAAGAAAACGTATTGCCTGCCACCTGCACGCGCCGCGTTGCCATTGAAGCCGGAGTTTCCGGTCTCTGGTGGAAATACGTCGGGACGGCTGGCGAGGTGTTAGGCGTTGATCGCTTCGGCATTTCAGCACCAGGAGACATTGTGATGCAGAAGCTCGGGATGACGGCTGACCATGTCGTCTCCGCAGTGAAAAAACTCTCCTAATCAATCTTAAAAATAAACAAACAACCAACAACCAACAAACTACAGACGATGAATATTGCTATTGGAGCCGATCATGGAGGCGTGGATCTCAAGCACGCCATTATTACTCACCTGCAAGCTGCGGGTCATACCGTTAAAGATTACGGCACAAACAGCACGGATGCCGTGGACTACTCAGACTACGCCAATGACGTTGCGCGTGCGATTACGAGTGGTCAATATGACCGTGGTATACTTATTTGCCGGTCAGGCATCGGAATGAGCATGGCGGCTAACCGATTCAAAGGTATTCGCGCTGCGAATGTGCGCTCCGTCGATGAAGCGGTGACGACACGTCAGCACAACGATGCCAATGTGCTCTGTCTTGGGGCAGGGTATGTGGGAGCGGAGGAGGCCGTTAAGATGGTTTCCGTTTTTGTCGATACCGAGTTTGAAGGAGGTCGCCACGAAGCCCGGGTTATTAAAGCTTCGGGCAGTTGCCTCGCGCAAACCGACCCCGAGCTATTTGATGCGATTGCCGCTGAGGAAAAGCGTCAGAATCTCAACATCGAGCTGATTGCATCTGAGAACTTCACCAGTGGGGCCGTCATGGAAGCGCAGGGGAGTCTGCTGACCAACAAGTATGCCGAGGGTTATCCTGGGCGTCGGTGGTATGGTGGATGTGAATTTGTCGACGTGGCCGAGCAGTTGGCGATTGACCGGGTGAAGGAGATTTTTGGAGCGGAGCACGCCAACGTGCAGCCTCACTCAGGATCTCAAGCTAACATGGCGGTGTATTTTGCCGTGCTGAAGCCGGGTGATAAAATTCTAACCATGGATCTCGCTCACGGGGGTCATTTGACCCACGGACACAAGGCGAACTTTTCCGGTAAGTTTTACGAAGTCACTCACTACGGCGTGAGCGAGGACGGGGAAAGAATCGATTACGATGGACTTGAAAAAGTAGCTATTGAGCTCAAGCCTGCGTTGATCACGACGGGTGCTTCTGCTTACCCGCGCGAGATCGACTTCGCGCGTATGGGAGAAATTGCCAAGAAGTGTGGCGCTTATCTTTTTGTGGACATGGCTCACATCGCAGGCCTCGTGGCGGGTGGTGTGCATAACAACCCAGTGCCTCATGCTGACTTTGTGACTTCGACGACTCACAAATCACTGCGCGGACCTCGAGGAGGAATCATCCTTTGCAAACAAGAATACGCTAAGAAAATCGATGGCACTGTGTTCCCTGGAATCCAAGGTGGCCCGCTGATGCATGTGATTGCAGCGAAGGCGGCTTGTTTTGGTGAGGTGCTCAATACCGACTTCAAAGCCTACGCTGAGCAGGTGGTGGCCAATGCCCAGGCGATGGCCGCGCGTCTTGCCGAGCACGGATACCGAATTGTTTCCGGTGGCACCGATAACCACCTGATGCTTGTCGATCTTCGTTCGGTCGGTCTCGACGGAACGATTGCGCAGCATGCGCTTGATGAGACAGGAATTACGGTCAACCGGAACTCGATTCCTTTTGATACGGCCAGTCCGTTTAAGCCAAGCGGAATTCGTATCGGCACGCCTGCGGTTACATCTCGCGGTATGAAAGAAGCGGATTCCGAGCAGGTGGCTGACTTCATTCATGAAGCTCTGCAGAATCATGACAATGAAGAGAAGCTTCATGAGATCCGCGAAAAGGTGTATGCCTTTAACCGCAGTTTCCCGCTGCCTAAGTAAGCGGGAGCGCCGAGCCCTAGCTCGGCGTGTTTGAATGAGGGAGCGGGTAGCCCCTGTGAAACTCTAGATAGTTGCGGCGTTGCCGCTTCTTGATATGCGCCGAGCTGGGGCTCGGCGCTCCTAACCTATTTTGTGATGACTGCTTTTTTTGACCGATTCCTCAACACACTCGAACGACGATTCGGCTCCTGGGCCGTTCCGGGTATCATCCGTTATCTGGCCATTTCATTTTTTGCTATTTATCTGATCAGTGGGTTCATCTCTAACTTGGGGTCGACCATTGATTTCAATTTAGAAAAAACTTTGGGCGGGGAGGTTTGGAGGCCATTTACCTTTATTTTGTCCTCTCATGTAGGAGAGTTAAACATGATTGGCGCCCTTTTTGCTTTTTTTGGCATGATGATTATGATGATGTTCAGCGATGGGCTGGAGCAGCAGTGGGGAGTGTTCCGCACCAACCTCTTTGTTTTATGGGGCTGGCTCTCCGCTCTCATTGGGGCCATTTTGATGGAAACGTTTGAGGTAGCCGTTCCTCCAATGCCTGGGATTTATCTTGGCATGTCGATCTTCTTTGCCTTCGCCACTTACAATCCACGTTTCACCATCATGTTGTTTTTGGTGATTCCCACCCCGATTTGGATTCTTGCTGCGATTTCTGGAGTGATGGTGAGCCTCTCATTGCTCGGAGGTGGCGCGCTGGCTCTGTTTAAGATCTTTTGTTTGTCCAATTACCTGATTGTTGCCATTCCGATGCGTTTTTCGCAGGTGAAGCAGCAACGCGGAACCAAGGCGCGGCAGCGAAAGTTTCAGGCTGCTAGCGGATCAACTGGAGACGCGTTCAATACTTGTGCCGTTTGTGGGGCGACTGAAATATCACACCCGGATGCTGAGTTTAGAGTGGGAGCAGATGGTAATGATTACTGTGTGGAGCATCTGCCGTAGGGGAAGTCGCCTCTGGCGGAATGAAGAATTCATTCATTGGGTAATTTGCTCCATTTTTTAAGTCCCCGTTTTTTTGCCATCTTGATGAGGTAGCTTCGAGTAGATGGGTCATCTATCCACTCCCAGCAAAATCAGTTTTAAATCAGTGCTATCAGTGGAAAAATGATGCATTCATCTCATCCCAGTCTTCGATTCACAGATGGCTCCCATTCCACTAGGAGTGCCGTTTTCTACACTTGGGGAGAGTGGTATGACTGATGCGCGACAGGGAGATGGCGGGCGAGACGCCCACGCTCCCTTTTTTAAAAAATACCTTCCACAAACTCTTGTTTGCTGAAGGCTTTGAATTGGGTGGCCTCTTCACCGAGACCGATGAAGCGGGTCGGGATCTTGAGCTCTTGCTGGATCAGCACCGCTACGCCACCCTTACCTGAGCCGTCGAGTTTGGTGACGATCAGGCCGTCGATCGGGATGGCTTTGTTGAATTCTTTCGCCTGCGCTACGGCATTACCACCGGTGGTGGCATCGACTACGAGTAGTCGATGATGTGGGGCGTTCTCGTCTTGTTTATTGATGGTGCGTTCTATTTTTTCAAGCTCTTGCATCAGGTTGTGGCGGGTGTGAATGCGGCCCGCTGTGTCGCAAATGAGAAATTGGGTGCCATCGGAGAGGGCTTTCTGGTGGGCGGTGTAGCAGACGGACGCAGGATCAGCATTATGAGCACCCTTGACGATGGGAATGTCAAGCCGGTCCGCCCAAACGCCGAGCTGCTCGACGGCGGCCGCGCGGAAGGTATCGGCAGCGGCCAAAGACACGGAGTATCCCTGACTTTTAAGAAGGTAAGCCAGTTTTGCGGATGAGGTGGTTTTTCCTGTGCCATTGACGCCGACGACGAGAATGACAGTGGGTTTCCCATCGCTACGCGGGGTCAGCGGTGGAAGGTCATCATGGAGGATGGCGGCGATGTGCTGCTTGCAGACGCTGATGATGTCTTCGGCAGATACTTTACGTCCTAGAGACTGAAGATCATCGACAATCGCCATGGTATTACGCGCGCCTAGATCGGCGCCGATGAGATCGGCTTCAAGTTCGTCCCAATCGACTTCTTCGTATTTGGTGACTTTGTTAAAGAGCTTTTTGAAAAATCCTGCCATGGCGAAGGGGATTTAACGGCGGATGCCCATAACCGCAAGATATTTATGGTTCTCTACTCGGAACGATGCTTTTCAATCACCCATTCATATTCTTTGGCAATTTGATCATCGATGGGTAGTTGCAGTGCTTTGGGCAGGACGCCCCAGGTGTAGGTCTCGATCTCGAAATGGTTGCAAAATTCAGGATGCATCTTTAGATAATCCAGAGCGTCGGCAGCATGGTCTTGAGTCGATCTTAGTGGATGATCAGGCTCGGCATAAAGTGGGATATGGAAATGGCAGCGGGCTTCGGTCTGGGCATCGAGGTGGCATTTTTGAGCTTCAAGTGCTGAGAAAAACTCGGGGAGGTCTTTGAAGCGGGTGATGGAGTTATCGGTGTTTTTGAGAAGGACTTGGTGGAGGTAGGTGGGTTCGTCGAAGGCTCTGATGGCGGCTAGGGCATCGGTGGAGTTTGGATCAAATGAGAGGGCGCTGGAGAGATGGATCTTGGAAATGCGAATTCCAGCTGCTCGTAGGGCGTCCAGGGATTGATGGCAGTCTTCATATTCAAGGGCGAAGTGGCAGGTGTCGTAGTTGACGCCTATTCTTCGTTTGATGCAGTCGGTATCAAGTGCAAGCTCTTTAGCCCATTGATGAAAACGATCAAAAAAGGCGATGGTTTCTTTCGTGTTTTCGAAGTGTCCTAATGGCTCGGGTTCGAGCCCTAGATGGAGGTCTTTGCCGTGTTCTTGAGACGTTTCTTCGATGAACTCCGCATGCGAGTAGAGGTTTGAGAAGATGTAATGTTCGTTGGCTTCGAATTCTTTAAACGAGCCTGGAAGCGTCGAGACCGAGCCCTCGACGCCATCAGGGAGAAGCCTAGCGAGAATGGTAAAAAGGTCGCTGGTGTATTCGAGTCGAGCGTCAGTGCTCCAGTCTGGCTGGTAGACTTTTTCTTTGACCCGAGTGCCGTGGAAATTTCCGTAGGGGAAGCCATTGATGGTGAAAATGTAGCAGTTCTCTTCTGTTAACCAGTCTTTGAAGGCGTAGAGTTTTTCTCGCTGTCCTGCGGTGTTTTTGATGAGTAGTTCTCGAGCGGCGCGCGCAGAGAGTCTGAGGCCGATCGCGAAGCCTGATGACTTGGCGTCAGTTGAACTCACCTTGTCTCTGACTGCGAGGGTATGGGTTTTGAGCACATGAAATGTTTCCTCCCAGCTTTCCGCTGGGTGAATATTCGTGCAGTAGGCCAGATGGGCGTTGTGGAGTTTCATTTGAGAGTAGGGCAAGTTTGTCGCCATTACTAATTCGGTTTGATGAATTTCACAATGCGCTGCATGCATTGTTTGGGTTCTCGCTGGAGGATGAGGTGGGGGGACTCGATCCAGTGCACAGATGCCTTAGGGTAGGATGAGACGAGGCGGCTTTGGGCTTCCCAGGGAACGAGGTTGTCGCTCTGGGCTTGGAGAATTAACATTGGGATCTGTTGGGGGAGCGATGGGTTATCGCTTTCTTCAAGATTGAGAATGGTGCGGATGCGTTTGGCGAGGGTGGCTGAGGGCATATCTTTGATAATCGCGCGGAGTTCGGCCACTTCGGTATCGGTGGCATCGTCACCGATGAGAAAGTGCCGTAGTGCGGTGCGTGATGGTTTGACCATGAACAGGGGGCGCAGCGGCAGCATGGCGATGCCTGGGTTCAGCGGAGCATCACAGAAGGAGGCTGCTAAGACGATGCCTGATATTTCATCGGGGCGTTCTGCCGCCAGACGTATGGCGAGCGGACCGGAAAAGGACTCGGCAATGAGTAGTCTTTTTTGACCTTCGGGGAGTTCTTGTTGCAGCCATCGGGTGAGGGCTTTGTAGCTTTGTTTGCCAGATGATGGCAGCTCAATGAACTCCGCCTCCACTTCGGCAGGCAATAGATCTTTCACAGCATAAAACAATTCGGTCGTGCCGTGCAGTCCTGGAAGAAAGGTCCAGATAGGAGAGGTGGTGGCGGTGGAGTCCATCATTGGCTATATTACGCCCTGAAAGAACGCTATTTGTCAAGAATGGTCGAGTTTTCGGGTAGGGGTAATGATGTAGCTCAACCCATGGGCACTTTTTTCAAGGAGTGAACAGGGTGTCGATGAAGGTATCGGTGGTGCCCATGGTGAGCATGATGGTGAGCA
>Ga0256845_1000953_pt1 | contig 24735 bp, 21 predicted proteins | sample RiftiametaG_FD_189101 | JGI IMG/M metagenome (GOLD analysis project Ga0256845, IMG submission 189101) | Tube worm associated microbial communities from hydrothermal vent at the East Pacific Rise, Pacific Ocean - Riftia | ecosystem: Host-associated > Annelida > Integument > Unclassified ... | reverse complement strand
GGCTTAGTATTTTACGACAAGTCGCCACGCCATATTGAAGTAGAAACTGCTTTGGAAATTGTCAATGCATTGCCACCGTTTGTTAACCGCGTGGGCTTATTTGTGAATGCAGATTCTGGTTTTATTGATGAAGTATTGTGCGAAGTGCCGTTGGACACTCTACAATTTCATGGTGACGAATCTCCTATAGAATGTAATCAATATGCCATGCCTTTTATCAAGGCTTTGCGAGTGCATGCCGATACCAATATTGTTAAAATGGCAGAAGACTATCATCAAGCCAGCGGTTTGTTATTAGATGCCTTTAACCAAGAGGCTTATGGTGGCACAGGTGAGCATTTTGATTGGTCTTTGGCCAAAGTTGATATTGATTTACCAATTATTCTTGCAGGTGGACTTACACCTGATACGGTATCTACTGCCGTTAAACAGGTTAATCCCTATGCAGTTGATGTGTCTAGTGGCGTGGAAAGTATAAAAGGTATAAAAGATATTGAGAAAATAAAACATTTTATTGCCAATACTCCAATCCAAAGATAAAAATTGCAAACATAACGCTGTCTTGACATTAACCCCTTTCGTGTTTGACTGCTCTATCCGTACAGAAATAGCAATGGGTTTTTGGTTGGGGCAATATTCACTTAGTCGTTAAAACAGAATAATTTCCTTATTTTACTTTATGGCGAAAAAGTAAAATATGGATTTCCTTATTTCACTTTATGGCAATAAAGTAAAATATGGATTTCCTTATTTCACTTTATGGCAATAAAGTAAAATATGAGTTTTCTTATTTCACTTTTTCTTGGAACGATTAATGAAAATATCGCAATTTCAATCTGGTAATTTTCAATCTATTAACGCCTTTAATTACCAATATTTTTTACCCAACGACATTAATCAATTATTTGAAATTGACGATAGCCTGATACAAGTGCAGATGGAAAAATCAACTCGCCTATTAGGGGAATTGAATGCCATGGCAAGAATGGTGCCAAATATTGACCTATTTATTATGAGTTTTATTAACAATGAGGCGACGCAATCAAGCAAAATTGAAGGTACCCAAACTGCGATTGAAGATTCGTTTAAAAAAGAAAGTGATATTAAGATAGAACAAAAAGATGATTGGCTAGAAGTTAATCTTTATATTAAAGCGATAACGGAGGCCATTAATAAATTAGACGAAATGCCAATCAGCACACGCTTAATTAAACAAATACACGAAATTTTGCTATCCTCTGGCAGAGGTGTGAAGAAAATGCCTGGCGAATTCAGAACTTCGCAAAATTGGATTGGTGGAAATAATATTGATACCGCTGATTTCATCCCGCCACACCATGATTTTGTAAATAAATTAATGGGTGATTTGGAAAACTTTTTACACAGCCAACACCTTGTGCCAGATATTATAAAAATTGCTATTATTCATTATCAATTTGAAACCATCCACCCGTTTTTGGATGGTAATGGCAGGGTCGGTAGAATTTTAATACCTTTATATTTGGTTAGCAATAATCTACTATCCAAGCCATTACTTTATATGTCAGCATTTTTTGAGACTAATAAAAATAGTTATTATCAAAAGTTAATGAAAGTTAGAATGGATAATGAATTATCAAATTGGTTGTTATTTTTCCTCAAAGGCGTGGAACAAACCGCCAAACATAGTATTGAAATTTTGAATGATGTGCTTAATTTAAAAGATAATTTAACCGAAACTATTAGGGAAAACACGGGCAATCGAGCAAACAACAATTTAAGATTGTTAGAAAAATTATTTCAAATGCCCTTCATCAATGTTGAAGATGTGCGTGTGCAACTAGAAGTTTCTAGTGCTACGGCAAAAAATATTGTAGATGATTTAGTTAGAGTTGAAATCTTAAAAGAACTAACCGAAAATAAGCGCAATCGATTGTTTGCCTTTAGGCCTTACTTAAATTTATTAAACAAACCATTTCCAGAATATGAATAATTACAACTTACCCGACGATAAAGGGCATTTCGAGCAATATGGTGGTATTTTCATCGCCGAAACTTTAATGACAGCCGTAACCGAATTAAAAGAGGCTTACGAAAAATACAAAGAAGATGCGGATTTCTTAACTGAGTTTGAAGACGATTTAAAGCATTATGTGGGTCGCACTACGCCGCTTTATCATGCAAAAAATTTGAGTCAAAAATTAGGTGGTGCGCAAATTTACCTTAAACGAGAAGATTTGAATCACACGGGGGCACACAAAGTAAACAACACCATTGGCCAGGCGCTTTTGGCAAAACGCATGGGTAAAACCCGTATTATTGCCGAAACAGGTGCTGGTCAACATGGCGTAGCAACGGCAACAGTTGCGGCTCGTTTGGGGTTGGAATGCGTGGTTTATATGGGTGCGGTGGATGTGGCTCGTCAAGCGCTTAATGTATTTCGCATGAAATTATTAGGGGCTACGGTTATCCCCGTCACCTCAGGTTCAAAAACTCTAAAAGATGCAATGAACGAGGCGATGCGTGATTGGGTAACCAATATTGACGATACTTTTTATATCATTGGCACAGTTGCAGGGCCACATCCTTATCCAATGATGGTGCGAGATTTTCAAAGTGTGATTGGTAAAGAAGCCAAAATACAATTTTCTGAACAGGTCGGCGGTTTGCCCGATGCTTTGGTGGCGTGTGTGGGTGGCGGTTCAAATGCGATTGGTTTGTTTCATGCGTTTATTGACGACGCAGCCGTTAATATTTATGGCGTTGAAGCAGCAGGACACGGCTTAGAAAAAGGCCCAACTGCGCATGCAGCCCCACTTTGTGCAGGCAGTATGGGTGTTTTACACGGCAGTCGTACTTATTTGATGGAAGATGAAAATGGGCAAATTATTGAAGGGCATTCCATCAGCGCTGGATTAGATTACCCCGGTGTTGGCCCAGAGCATGCCTACTTAAAAGACTGCGGTCGTGCGCAATATGTTGCCATTACCGACAAAGAAGCGCTTGAGGCTTTCCACACTTTAACCAAAACTGAAGGTATTTTGCCTGCATTAGAATCTTCCCACGCTGTGGCTTACGGCATAAAACTTGCAGAACAACTGGGTAAAGATAAAAATATGATTATCAATCTTTCGGGTCGTGGCGATAAAGACATTCACACCATTGCTCAAATTGAAGGCATTGAATTTTAAACTAAGAGTAATAATTTACTCTTAATTTAAAATTATATTATATTAGAGTTAAATGTTTACTCTTAGTTATAGTTTATTCTATATTAGAGTTAAATATATACTACTAAATGTTAGTTATGTATAATTAGAGTTAAATATTTACTCTTATTTTATTATGCATGCACTAAAAACAATCTCAAAAGAAGAAATAGAAAGGCGCCTATTCTTTGACAACCCTTGGTGGAAAAACAATGGGCGTGTTGATAAACACTATCAAGACTTGCCCAAACGCTCCTACTTCCCCTCATTTTATAAACTAGTGCAACAAGACATCAATCGAGCGATTGTATTAATGGGACCGAGGCGAGTAGGTAAAACTGTGATGGCACTCCAAGCAATAGATGCTTTGTTAACAGAGGGCATTAGCCCATACAACATTTTATACATCTCTTTGGAAACACCGTTATACACTGGCATGGCATTAGAAGAAATGGTCAATATGTTTCAAGATATACATCAACACAGTCGCAAAGAAACGCTGTTTATCGTTTTTGATGAGATTCAATATTTGCCAAAATGGGAAATTCATCTAAAATCTTTGGTGGATTCTTATCCTGCTTATCAATTTATTGCCACTGGGTCTGCTGCTGCTGCGTTAAAACTTAAAAGCAAAGAGTCAGGGGCAGGACGATTCACAGATTTCTTGCTGCCACCTTTAACTTTCTCAGAATATTTGGCTTTTATTGAAAAAGAAGATACGCTTATTACTACAGATGGAGAGCGTTTTAGCGCTGTAGATATTGAGGCATTAAACACTGAGTTTGTAAATTATTTAAATTATGGCGGTTATCCAGAGGCGGTGCTATCCATTACTGCACAAGAAGACAGTGCCAGATATATTAAAAGTGATATTATTGATAAAGTCTTGCTCCGAGATTTGCCCAGTGTTTACGGCATTGCTGATGTGCAAGAATTACACGCATTGTTCACAACAATCGCTTATAACACTAGCAACGAAATAAGCCTAGAATCGCTATCACAATCGTCAGGTGCCTCCAAAAGCACCATTAAAAAATATCTAACCTATTTGGAAGCGGCATTTTTAATCAAAATAATCCATCGTGTTGACATCCATGCTAAAAAATTTAAACGCGCCACTCGGTTCAAAGTGTATTTAACCAATCCATCGATGCGAGCAGCCTTATTTGGCACAATCAAAGATGACGATGAGGCAATGGGGTCGCTGGTGGAGACTGCAATATTTAGCCAATGGCTTCATATTGATGGTGGCTTGCATTACGCACGATGGAACAATGGAGAGGTTGATATTGTCAACACATTAAACAATTGGTGTGTAGAGATTAAATGGTCTGATTTGGTTGTAAAAGATGCTAGAAAACTTAAAGGCTTTATTAGATATATCAAACAAAATAAGATTTCAAATAATACAGTAACGACCAGAACAATCTCTCAAGAGCGCATCATTGACGATACGCTCATTGAGTTTCTACCCAGTGCTTTATATGCTTACACGCTAGGCAAAAATATACTTAAACACTTATAGAGAGACCTTTGCATAAAGTTTTAGTGGGCTTTTTTCCTTAGCCACCATAACAACACCAATAATTGTAACAATAACAATGGAACAGTTGACAACAGCACAACTTCCCAGCCAAAGTTAAACACAAACCAACCAGCAGACAATGAGGCTACGGCTTGTGTGGCAAAAATCAGCAAATCATTAATGGACTGCACTTTAAATTTTTCAGAACCACGATAAGCGCGTGGCAATAAACTGGTACTGCCGATAAATAGAAAATTCCAACCGAGTCCCAATAAAATAAGCGCCACCCAATAATTATGCAAACTATGGCTATAACCAATAAAAATACAGACAAAATATAGCGCAATACCGATTATCATCATCTTACTAAGTCCAAATAATTTAACAATAATTGGGGTGAACAAAGAAGGTAGAAACATCGCAATCATATGGGATTGAATGACGAATTTAGTTTGCATCAAAGAAAAACCGTCAATAATATGCATGCTCATTGGGGTAGCAGTCATAATATAACTCATAACAACATAGCCCACCGAAGCACTGGATATGGCAACGATAAACACGGACTGCTTGACAATCGCTTTTAAACTTCTACCCGACTGTTTTTGCTCACTTTCAGGAATGTATTTTGACTGGTAAAACCACAATAGCAAAAATGCCAATACAAAACAACAACTGAGCAACAAAAATGAACCGACAAAAGGCGTGTTAAACCAGTCTTTTCCCAATATTGCCAGTTCTGGCCCTAAAAAAGCAGAGGCCAAACCACCGAGAAGCACCGTTGAGGTTGCCGTTGCGTTGAGATTTTCACCAACACTTTCAATAGCAGCAAATCTAAACTGATTCATGGTTGCCATAGTAATGCCAAACAAAAAAATGGACAAGCAAAATAAATAAAAAGATTGTATTTGCAGGGCAACAATGGCAAGCGCAATAATAGCGATTGTATAAACACAAACGCCTAAAAAAGTGCGTCTTCTGCCAATTTTAGACATCACATAAACAACAGGAAGAATGCCACTGGCAGTGCCTATCACCAACATTGCCACTGGCAGGGTTGACAAACTAACATAGGGCGCCAAAGATTGGCCAATAATGCCACCAATAAAAACGACAAAAACACTTAAAGACATAAACAACGATAAGCTAATTGTCAACAGCCAAACATTGCGCGGTAATGCTAACACTTGTATTTCTTTGGGCGGTATTGATGCATTGCCTGAATGGTCAATAAGTCTATTTTTGTGCCGCGTTTTTGCAGATTATCAAGCAACATTTGAAACCTTTTTTGATTAAGCCCTTGTCCAAATTTAAACTTGGCACTGAGCCGCTCAATGTTAATTTTAACCACGACCAGCGCCTTAAATTTTTTCTTATAAACTTCATCTTCAAAAGGCAAATAACCGCCTTCTGGCTGAAGGTTTTGCATCATTGCGGTGAAAGTTTTGCCAATTTCATCAAAGTCTTCAATAATTTGTGCATTGCCCTCAACAATAACAGACTTAAAAAATGCAGTGGCTGGGCATGCCAGGCCTTCATCGCTACTAAAGTTTGAGGGAATAATGGTGTCCTCTGTAACAACACTAAAAGACACTTGTGGATTTTGCTTAAGTAGGCGAATTTTCTCGCCCTTTGGTGCGCTGTGAAAATAAATGGCATCCTGAAAATAAATGTAATTCAATGGCACGCCATACGGCCTATCACCCATTAAACTCAACACGCCATAACTGCCTGACAATAACATTTGCTCAATCAGTGCCTGATCTTTTATTTCAGATACTTTTCTAATCATGATTTTTAATCCCTTTCTTTAAGCTGCTTTGTTTGGCTCGGCTTAGTGTCAAGGCGTTGTCTGGCGCATTTTTAGTGATGGTAGAGCCTGCTCCGATAAGGGCATTTTTGCCAATAACAACGGGGGCAACGAGCTGAGTGTCTGAGCCGATAAATGCACCATCGCCAATCGTGGTTTGGTGCTTATTAACGCCGTCATAATTACAAGTAATAACGCCTGCGCCAATATTAACCTCTTCACCCATCACAGTATCGCCCACATAACTTAAATGTGAAATTTTTGATCCCTTGCCAATGGTAGATTTTTTCACCTCAACAAAATTGCCGATTTTAACATTGTTGCCGATTTTGCTTTCAGGACGAATGCGTGCAAATGGACCGATGAAAGCGCCATCGCCAATCACAGCGTCTTCAATCAAAGAATTTGGCAAGATAACCACATTATCGCCGATTTTAGTGTTTCTTATTATGCAATTTGGTGCAATTGTTGTATTGTTTCCAATCGATACATCGCCCTCAAGCACCACATTAACATCGATTTCACAATCTTGCCCAAAACTTAAATTACCACGACAATCAAAACGGGCAGGGTCTCTTAGCATTAAGCCTTGTTGCATAAATTGGCTCGCCTGATTTTTCTGAAAAGCCCTTTCTAATGTCGCTAATTGTATTTTATCGTTCACGCCTGCCACTTCACATTCGTTTTCTACAATGACCGATGCAATGGTTTTGCCAGTGCCCACAGCCATCGCAATAATATCAGTCAAATAAAACTCACCTTGGGTATTATTTGAATCTAACTTACTCAAATAACTTCTTAACAAACCGCTATCAACCGCCATAACGCCAGTGTTGACTTCACAGATTTTGAGCTGCTCAATGCTGGCATCTTTTTGCTCAACAATGGCTTGAATTTGATTGTTTTGGCGAATAATGCGCCCATAACCTGTTGGATTTTCCAATATTACCGAAAGCAATGCCACGCCACTTTTTTGCACTTGAGCCGTTAATTTTTCTAAAGTTGATTGCTCAATAAGAGGCACATCGCCATACAGCACAAGAGAAATTGAATCGTCATCAATATGTGGCATCGCCTGCTGAACAGCATGTCCAGTACCAAGTTGCTCGGCTTGCTCTACCCAATGAATTGAATCATCTTTAAAAAAATGACGCACCTGATTGCCGCCAAATCCAACCACAACGAACACTTGGGAGCATAATGCTTGCGCTTGCGTTAGCACATGCCCAAGCAAAGTCTTATCCGATAAGACCTGCAAAACCTTTGGCTTGGCGGCATTCATACGCGAGCCTTTGCCAGCTGCAAGAATAATAGCGTTTATATGTTCCATAAAGTTATAGTGGGTTTAATGTAATGGTTTAGCTCCCGACAATAACACAGAGTTTTGCCTTGATACCTTTGCGAAATTATATCATAGGGCAATTTAAACTTTAATATTTAGTTTTTTACCAAGAGGCTCTCACGAGACCTGCATTAGATATAAATATTAACTATCAGAGACCTTTGCATAAATATGGATGATTAGCAAAATTCAATTTTTGCCCACTTGGTGATTTTATTAAACCTTGTCCTAGCAGGGCTAAGGCTGGGTTTAAGAAATTTACAAATGAGTAAAAAGTGGATTTTTGATGATTATTCAGACTTATGCAAAGGCCTTAGAGCAGAGAGCTTCTTACAAATATTTTGTATAAGAAATTTTAAATAATTATTTATAGATTTTTAGCAACATGGTATTACAGTTCTGATATATAATTGAGTTTTTTTAGTAAATTTAAGTAGATTTAAAATATAAGACAATGAAAGAAGTACTTGCTGCAATTAACAGACACAAGAAAGCCGTGTCAAATCATAAATTATTCCGTGATGTTCATACAATAACACAAGAAAGCGTAATTGAAAAAATAGATATATGGGCACCTTTATTTGTGCACCTTACCATGACATTTAAAGACATCAACCAGATGTTTTATCATTTTCCCAACCCTAAGAACGATATGCAAAAGGCGATTAATGCGCATGCTGAGGTGGATTCTACACACTGGAATATGCTGAAAACTGATTTGCAAACTTTAGGCATTTACAACAATGTAAAAGATTATGGCGATGCCATGGATATGATTTGGCTGGATGCTGGTGCGCCTATTAGAAGTTATATGTATCACGCAATTATCAGGGCTCAAATGTGTGGCGATAATGTTTATTTAAGAATGGCAGCAATGGAGGCTGGAGAGACAACAGTAAAAATGTTCTTTAATACAACCAAATATGTTGCAGGATTATACGAACAGAAAACTGGCAAACAATTGCATTATTTTGGCAACCTGCATATTGACAGTGAAGTTGACAATGCTGTTGATTTATCAATTTTTGAACAACAAAAACTTGATCAAGAAACTTTAGAAAAAGCACTCCATATAGTTGATGCTCATTTTGATAAGTTTAAAGATTTCTTAGATTATAAATATTCAATTACTTTCCCTAGTAAATCTTTATCTTAAAAACCACAAGTGTCGACCAAAAAGAAAATCTGCATTATTGGCGCAGGTCCTTCTGGGCTTTGCACAGCAAAAGAAATTCAGGAAAATAACCCAAATATTGATGTAAAAGTTTTTGAAAAATCCGATGCCATTGGCGGTGTATTTTCAAATTGCTATGAAGGCTTAAGCCTTGTTAACAATCCATTTTTGATAAGTTTTAGTGATTTTCCACCTCAGGATAACTGTGATGATTTAAGAATGTGGAAGGCGAAAGAGTATGTGGATTATTTAAATCGTTACGCCAAATATAACCACCTGCTCCCCTTAATATTTTTTAATCATACTGTTCAAAAAATAAACAAAAAAGGTAAACAATGGGAGGTTTGCTTTCAAAAAGATGGGGACATAGAGATTGAAATATTTGATTATTTAGCCATCTGTAGTGGCGCAAACCATAAGGCAAGAAAAACCCATTTACCCAACCAAGAAGAATTTTCTGGTGAAGTCATTTACGGGGGAAATACAAAAAAAGTATCTGGCTTAAAGGGCAAAAAAGTAGTTTTTGTAGGTTTGGGTGAGACTGCCTCTGATCTTGTTTATTTGTCTCGAAATTTAGTGCGCCAAAGTTATGTTTCTGTTCGGAGGTGGCCCGGATATTTTATCCCAAGATATCATGACAACAAGCCAACAGATTTAGACACCTCAAATATCTATCATGCTCTTTCTCGAGATGTAGACGATAGCCGATTGTCTTTTTTGACAAGTTTTAAAAGAAAATTAGAGTATAAAAACATTGCCCTACAAGAAGATAAGCAAATTCAAAATGCCATGAATCATTTTAATTCTTCTTATAAGTCAATTAATTACCTAGGGCCTTTTCGTCGAGTCACAACAAAAAGTTGCGGTTTTATTAAAGCCTATTTAGAGGACAAAACATCTTTAAAGCCTGAAATTGTAAACTTAGAAGGTAAAAAGGTTATATTTAAAGATGGCAGCTCTGTATTGGCAGATACAATTGTGTTGTGCACTGGCAATACCTTTAATTTATCTTTTTTGCCTGATGATATACTAGATAAAACTTCATCTATCAATAAACTGTATAAATATATATTTATCCCAGATGTGGAGCATTGTTATTTTATTGGTTTTGCTCGACCAAATTTAGGGTCTTTGCCTTCGGTTGCAGAATTACAAGCAAGATATTTATCTGCTTATCTAAAACAAGAAATCGACTTGCCCAATCAAGAAAAAATGCAACAAGAGATTTTAAATCAGCAACAAAGATTTAAATGGCAGTTCCCTGTTGATTTTGAGCGCATCACACACCTTGTTGATTATTATTGGTACACAAGATTATTGGCAAAGGATTTAAATGCTTTGCCAAAGCAGTGGCGTTTGTTTTTTTTAGATATTCACTTATGGTATAAAGTCAATTTTTCTTTTTTATACCCCGGAATTTACAGATTATACCCACACAATGCAAAATCAAAAAAAATTGCATCTATTATCAAAAAATTCCCCACAATGAACAAAAAAGTTCTCTTTGTAGAGACGATACTTTATTTGTTAAACAAATTGTCAAAACTGTTTTCAATTAAATAAGATCTTTGCATAAATATAGATGATTAGCAAAATCTATTTTCCGAGGGCATAAACAAAAAGTAACTTTAACTACGGGAATCACTTCGAAATAGAGAGATTTGCCTTTCCAAAACTTCTAACAATTTCTTATATGAAGCACCCCTGCTTTATGCCATTTTCAAAAATAAACTAAACAATCTGGCGCTCGCCCTCATTCCAAGTATTTTTATTGCTATACTTGGGTGATTATAAGCGCTATATTGCTCATTTTATTTTTGAAAACGGTATTAGGCATGGATACTGAATAAAAGGTAAATTTTATTCAGTTGTCATTTTTATAAAGCCTATCCTAGCAGAGACAAGATGGGCTTTATAAAAATTTACCAATGCGTGAAAGTTGTCCTTTGGTTAATATTTGTGCCTAATGAAGAGGTGCCTGACTCACATAGATATTGTTTCGTAATCACTCAAGCGCTCGTTTAGTTTTGAATGCCAAAGTGCGCTAGATTCGCTTCCTTACTCCGATTTTTTTTTGCTTAATTCGGACTATTTGTTTGACATTGTTGAAATGCTATATGGAGACCTTTGTATAAATATGGATGATTAGCAAAATTCAATTTTTGCCCACTTGGTGATTTTCTTAAACCTTGTCCTAGCAAGGCTAAGGCTGAGTTTAAAAAATCACCAAGTGGGTGAAAAGTGGATCTTTGATGATTATTTATATTTACGCAAAGGTCTCATATTATATGTTGAGATATAATCATCATAGACAGCCAAATCCAAAGCGTATTGAAACTTACCAATGTGGGTAATAACTTTCTATTACTCGCCCAGATTAAAGACATACTAGTTAGTAAGGCAACAAAGTACAATTGCCAAAGCTGAACTCCAAATATCAGCCCAGGTACAATAATGATGGCTTTCATACTCCAGCTAACTGCTTCAATAATATTATAGTTTGTCCAATATTCCTTGCGAAACCACATCTTATAACAATCAAGCACTCTCTTCCATCCAGTTAATGTATACACAATACTTGTAAGAACAACCCAAGAAATAATAGCGAATATCAATTGCTCTGCAGTCATAGTGGGCTTTGATTTTTAAAATAGAGTAACTTCATTGGTATTTTTATATCGATTTCTAAATTTATACTTCAAAACCAAATACCGAGCTTAAACTTTAATGCTATGCTCAACTTATAGTTGGGTGTTACTTTTTATGATTGATATATTGAACTATTTTTAGCCCCTGACAACAATACACAGGATTTTACAAGAAGAAAAGCATTGGATTTATCTCAACACTTTTTTTTAGATTATACCGCAATGCAACTAAAACTCTTTAGTTTATCACTGTCAGAGACTAAAAAAAATAATGACTTATAAATTACATTTTAATTAGAATTGCCCATAAGAATTAGTATATAATTCTCTTCCTTTAAAGATTGACATAAATTTATAGCTATGAAAACAGACATACATCCTAATTATGACACCGTGAAAGTAATCTGCTCATGTGGCAACGCCTTTGAGTCTCGTTCAACAATTGGTAAAGAAGAATTACACTTAGATGTGTGCTCTAGTTGCCACCCCTTTTACACAGGTAAGCAAAAAATTATGGACAGTGCAGGTCGCGTTGAGAAGTTTAAATCTCGTTACGGTGCATTCAAACGATAAGTATCAAATTTTTAGTAAAAAGCCACGAAAGTGGCTTTTTTTATGCCCGATTGCCAAAGGAAAGTCTTTGCGTAAATACAAATAATCACCAGGAATTCACTTTTACCCACTTGACAATTTTTTAAACCCAGCCTTAGCCTTATCAGAACAAGGTTTAGAGAAATCACCAGGTGGGTAAAATTAAATTTTTCCAATCATTCCTATTTACACAAAGGTCAAAGAGTTTAGACAAAAAATTGTTATAATTGTTTGCTACTAAAATAATTCATGTTAACTATGTCATTTGACTATATCAACGCCCTATTAAAGAAGCCGACAAAACGCACGCCTATTTGGGTAATGCGCCAAGCAGGTCGTTATTTGCCAGAATATCGGGCAACGCGCGCAAAAGCTGGCGATTTTTTAACACTGTGCAAATCACCTGAACTGGCATGCGAAGTAACAATGCAGCCAATTGACAGATTTGATTTAGATGCAGCCATTTTATTTTCTGATATTTTGACCATTCCCGATGCAATGAATTTGGGCTTGTACTTTTCAGAAGGCGAAGGCCCCAAATTCTCCAACCCCATCCAATCACTGGCTGATATTGAAAAGTTACCCACCGACATTAACAACGAACTAACCTATGTATTTGACGGCGTTTCAACCATTAAGAAAGCGCTCAACAACCGTGTGCCGTTGATTGGTTTTAGCGGCAGCCCATGGACTTTAGCCACTTATATGATTGAAGGTGGCAGTAGCAAAACCTTTGCCAATACCAAAAAAATGCTATTTAACAACCCAGATGCCTTGCATTTATTATTAGAAAAATTGGCACAAAGCGTTATTGCCTACCTTAACCAACAAATTTTATCAGGCGCAGACAGTGTTATGATTTTTGACACTTGGGGCGGCGTATTGTCCAAACAAAATTACCTAGATTTTTCCCTAAACTATATGGCAAAAATCGTCAAGAGCGTCAAAGCCCAACACCCCACCATCCCCATCACCCTATTCAGCAAAAACGGCGGCAAACACTTATCCCATATTGCCGATACCGGCTGTGATGGCATCGGCATTGACTGGACCATAGAACTCGCACAAGCACAACAACAAGTAGGCGATAAAGTTGCCATTCAAGGCAACCTTGACCCCGCCGTTCTATACGCCACACCTGAAGTCATCGAACGAGAAGTTAAAAAAGTCTTGTCGCAATTCAAAGGTGATACGGGCCATATCTTCAACCTCGGTCATGGAATTACCCCTGATGTTGACCCTGAGAATATGAAAGTTTTGGTTGATTGTGTGCATAAATTCAGTTCGAGGTAAAAGTGAATTTAAACATTAAAGTTGAAAATTTAGGTAGATTTAAAAAAGGCGAGGTAAAACTTCGCCCATTGACTGTGCTAACGGGTGAGAATGGCACAGGCAAAAGTTTTTTTACCAAAACGCTTTATTCTATCTTTAGTGTTTTAAATAAAAACTTATTACACATAGAAATTGATAAAACAATAGTCGCTATAAATATAGATTTGGAATCTTTTATTGCACAAGTTCAAAGAAAAAGTGCACTGGAAGAAAATATGGTGAAAGATGTTAAAACAAAGCTAAACCTCTTTAAAGATGCTTTAAATGTTTTTAAAGATGAGAATATAAGATTTTATAAAATCAAAATCCAGGAATTACATAAGGATATCGAAAAACCAATTAACAAACTTAACAAACACTTTGAGAAAATACAAAATAATCCCATTAAGGTTAAATTCATCAAAAATAAAATAAAAGAATTGCAGAATAATTTCTCAATCCTAGAGAGCTTTACAAAACATAATATTTACCCAAAGATACTTTCAAAGAATTTATCGAGTGAAATAAAAGAAAATTTTCAAATTTCAAATTTATACGAACTGATTTCCTTTGATGGGAGTAAATGCCAAATATACGATAAAAAAAATGGATTAAATATATCCTTTAATAAAGATAATTTTGTTGATTTTTCATTAGAACATGATTTTATTGCTGAAGTTTCTAACCTTGATAGGGTTATATTCTTTGAGTCTCCCGCTTACTGGAGTGTAAGAGACGCCCTTAACAACTCCAAAGAAGTAGAAAAAAAGGGGGACTTGACAGGGGTTTCAAAATATTTTTACGATTTAGATAAAACCTTAAACACCAAATCAACCAATCAACCTTTAGAAATTGTATCAAAATTGGCAGTTGAATTAAAGGAAGAAATTGGCGGAGAATTTATTTTCGACAGTGGTCGCCTGTCATTTGTTGATAATTCTGGCAAAAATATTGATAAAAACTTAATTTCTTTTGGTATGACCAATTTAGGCATGATACAAGCCTTGCTTAAAAATAATGTCATTAGCAAAGGTTCGTTTGTATTTTTTGATGAGCCAGAAACAAACTTACACCCTACTTGGCAAGTTTTGTTAACTAAAGTTCTAATTGAGTTAGCGGAAAATGGTGTAAATGTAGTAATGGCAACACACAGTTTGGACATGATCAAAGCGCTTGAAGTTCACACTAAAGGCAAAGATGAAAAATTTATTGCTATTAATCATTTTACAAAAGAAGGGAGGTTGTTTGAATTTGACTCTGACGATATTACTGAAAATTTAATAGAGTCAAGAAACGAGTTAGCGAATGCTTATGAGGACTTATTTTTAAGTGAATTATATAACCCCGAAAACGAACAGTGATTTAACTGTATTTTGTAAACTGATAGAGCAGGCACCTAATAAGGGCATTGCAGAACAAGCAAATTGTCGTGCTATTAAATTTGACGATGCCGATGGATTTGTTGAAAGTTTGACAATAAATTATGGGACTAATTGCAGAGTGGATTATTTTGAAATAATTGGAAATGGCTTAATTATGATTGAAATGAAGAGTATAGAGCTAAAAATACGACATCTATTAAACCGTAGTACGACAAGAAAAGGCATGCCAAAAAAAGATATACCAAGAAAATTGCTGTCAAATCTTGAAAATAAATTTACAGACTCTTTGAAAATCATTCAAAACGAAATAAATTCAAGTCTAATTCCAGTAATAAATTATTTAGTGGTTGCCAACAATACAAATGTCATTATGTTAGATAAATATTTACCAAAAAACCTAAGAAAAAAGCCTTTTGTAATTTGCAAAACAAAGGAAATTTACAACAAATTATCAACACTAGGTACCCGATTATGTCCATAATAAAAAACACTTTCAAAGCCCTAAAAAAGCAGAACAAAAAAGCCTTTATTCCCTTTATCACAGCAGGCGATAGTGGGTTGGATAACACTTTTGCATTAATGCAAGTTTTGGTTGACAATGGAGCAGATGTGATTGAATTAGGCGTGCCGTTTTCAGACCCGATGGCTGATGGGCCAATCATTGCTAAATCACATGAACGCGCAGTGGCAAATGGGGTTAGTCTTCGCAATGTGTTAGATTTAGTTAAAAGGTTTAGACAAATCAACGACACAACAGCGATTGTGCTGATGGGTTACCTTAATCCAATTGAAGTCTTTGGCTATCAAGCATTTGCCGATGCCGCCAGTAAAAGCGGTGTGGATGGCGTATTGGTGGTGGATATGCCACCCGAGGAAGCGCATGATTTAAAGACATGCCTGGATGGCGTTGATGTAGATTTTATTTTCTTAGTTGCGCCAACTACAACGGATGATCGTTTGGCATTTTTAGCCACTATCGCCTCAGGTTTTATTTATTTTGTTGCCCTCAAAGGGATAACAGGTGCAGGGCATTTGGATGTTGATTTGGTCAAAACACATCTCTTAAGGATTCGCCAAACGGTTAACTTGCCCATTGGCGTTGGCTTTGGCATTAAAGATGCCAAAAGTGCAAAAGCAGTGTCCGAACATGCTGATGCAGTTATTGTAGGCTCATCATTGGTTGCATTTGTTGAGCAATATGCAGATGATAAGGATAAAATGTTGGCAAGTGTGGGTGTGTTGGCGAATGAAATTTCGAGTGTCATTAAATAAGAAGTAATAGTAATGAGTTGGCAACAAAAGACCTTGTCCTTTGTTGCCAATATAACGGATAAAAATACACCAGAAGACTTATCAAGAAAGCACTTACAATGATTTTATGCACATTTTGATGCGAGGTAAAAATGAACGAGCATTTTATTAAAAATATAAAGATAGAAAAATTCAAATGCTTTGAAAATTTTAAAGCCGAGGGTTTTTCACGGGTTAATTTAATCACGGGTAAAAACAATGTGGGCAAAACTGCCTTTATGGAGGCTTGCTTTTTGCTGTCTAATTCTTTTAATATTTTCAAAAGCCATGATTACAATAGCAGAACGGGAGCAGACATAGATAGAAATTGGTTTCACTTTGAGTTAGTCAAATTAATGCTAGAAGTGCAACAAAATAGAGGCGGCTATACTTTTTTTACTCAATGGCTAAAAGAAGAAGCAAGACTTGATTTTGATGATTTTGAAATCATAATTAATGAAAAATTTCAATTGCGTCTAAACGCAGGAATGATATATCCAGATCATTTTTGTGTTCAAAGTTGGGGCAATTGGGGCAGTTACTTTATTGATAATTTTAGAAGAAACAAAAGATATGATAAGATTTATATCAAAAACAATCCGCCAATTTTAGATAACCGTACTTTCGTTTCAATCTGTAACGATAGTAAAAAAATACACAAACTAATAGGCAATTTAAAAATAAATAACAATATAGATCCCCTTAATCACTCACTAGAAGAAATGTTTGACTGTCAAGAATTAGATGTAATTAACGATGAAATTATGTTGAAAGCTCAGGGCAACTTTACAAAATTATCAAACTTTGGTGATGGCATCCGCCACTTTATCAATATTTTTGTTATTTTATTGTCAAACGAAAATGACACCATTTATTTAGATGAAATAGACAATGGCATTCATTACTCAAAATTTGATGGACTGTGGGAATTAGTTTTAAAAACTTCCAAAGCACTTGATGTGCAAGTGTTTGCCACTACGCACTCTAAAGAATGCATTGAGTCTTATGCAAGGGTTGTAAAAAAACTAGAGGATAAAGAAATAACTTTAATAAGGCTTGCTAGATTAAAAAGCGGTGCAATCAATGCGGGTGTTTTTGATTATGGTGTTCTTGAAAGTGCAATTTCACAAGAACACGAGGTAAGGGGGTGAGTCAAGTTGCAATCTTTGTTGAGGGTAAAACTGACAAAAATTTTATTGGTCTACTTTTAGATGAAATGGGACTAGATAAAGACAAAGTAAAATTTTTTATTTTGGGCAGTAAGAGCAATTTTTTCAAACCAGAAAGCAATCAATATAAAGAGTTATTGGTAGATATAGAGCAGGAGATAATAGAAAAAGTTTTGTTTGTCCTTGATGCTGATGAAGTAGAAAACAATGAAAAATATGGCGGTTATGCCAATACAGAAAAAGAACTGACAAACACTATAAGGGCTTTAGGCATTAAAGATAGTGATGTTTATATCATGTGTGATCTAACAGATAAAACAGGGTGTTTGGAAAGTTTAATATTGTCATCAATTAGTGTAGAACAAAAACAATGCATTGATAATTTTTTATCTTGTTCAGAATTTAAGGACAAAGAAAGTCATAAAGCAATATTGTATAAAATTTATAAAATTGCCTATCCACAAGCACCTTATGATTTTTCACATAAAAACTTTGAGCCTTTAAAGGGCAAATTCAAACAATTATTTCAATAAACAATAAGACCCTTATCCTGCAAGAAACAGAATTTTAATCCATTGCAAACTTTCGACTCATTACATTTATTGAACAATGTGCGGATGATAAGGATAAAATACCAAGCATTAGCAAATAAAATTTCGAGTGCAATTAAATAAGGAGCGATAACAATGAGTTGGCTAGAAAAAATCTTACCTTCTATTACCAGTGTGGCAAAGAAGAATATTCCAGAGGGCTTGTGGAGCAAGTGCCTTGAGTGTGAAACGACAATTTATTCGGAAGAATTAAAAACATTAAATTATGTTTGCCCTAAGTGCGATTATCATATGCGTATTTCTGCTCGTGTGCGACTTGAGGGTTTTTTGGATGAAGAAGGGCAGAAGGAAATTGCACCAGATTTAATTGCAGTTGACCCTTTGAAATTTAAAGACCAAAAAAAATACAAAGAACGCCTTACTTTGGCACAAAAAAACACCAATGAAAAAGATGCTTTGGTGGTGAAAAGTGGCACATTACACGGCATGGATGTTGTTGTGGCTGCCTTTGAATTTAAGTTTATGGGTGGCTCAATGGGCTCTGTGGTGGGGGAAAAATTTGTGCGTGCTGCTCAACTTAGCATGGAAACTGGGGCGCCGCTTATCTGCTTTTCAGCATCGGGTGGGGCGCGTATGCAAGAGGGGCTGTTCTCGCTTATGCAAATGAGCAAAACTGCGCTCATATTGAAATTATTAAACGATAAAAAGATTCCTTTCATCTCAATTTTGACCGATCCAACCATGGGTGGCGTGTCTGCCAGTTTTGCCATGCTGGGCGATATTCACATTGCCGAACCTAATGCACTCATTGGCTTTGCTGGCCCTAGAGTGGTGGAGCAAACAGTGCGAGAAGAATTGCCATCAGGCTTTCAGCGCAGTGAATTCTTACTTGAAAAAGGTGCCATTGATATGATCGTTCATCGCCGAGATTTACGCAATAGGGTTCACCAATTGTTACAAGCATTACATGGGTAAATATAAATTATTCTATAAACTCATGCATGCAAATGGCGCTCTGGTTGACGAGTCAAACGACACTCCTTTGGTGTTTGAAATTGGTGATGGGCAACTTGACCCATGCCTAGAGTCTTGCGTTAAAGAGGCTGAGGTTGGCAAATTACAAACTTTTTTATTAAGTGCTGATGAGTCCTTTGGTCAGGTTTATGACGAAGCCATTCAAGTGATGAATCGCAGTGAATTTCCTAAAGATATGCGCCTTAAAACTGATGCCGCTGTTGAATTTAAAACGCCCACGGGCGACTCGTTCGTCGGTTGTATTGACAAAATTGATGGCGATAATATTACTGTGAATTTTAATCACCCCTTGGCAGGTTGCGATATCTCGTTTCAAGTAGAAATACTCGAAAAATATAAAAACGCTCAATGAAAGTTTTACTTGCCAATCCACGAGGTTTTTGTGCAGGCGTTGAGCGTGCCATTGAAATCGTTGAGCGTGCGTTAGCGCTACATGGTGCGCCCATTTATGTGCGCCATGAAGTGGTGCATAACAAGTTTGTCGTGAGCAGTCTAAAGTCCAAAGGTGCAATTTTTGTTGAGGAAATTGACGAGGTGCCAACAGGCAAAGTGGTGATTTTTAGTGCGCACGGTGTATCAAAAGCAGTGCGCCAACAAGCTGATAAACTTGGCGCAATTATTTATGATGCCACTTGTCCGCTGGTAACCAAAGTTCACAAAGAGGTGGTGCATAAACAAAAACAAAACCACCAAGTCATCTTAATTGGACATGAGGGGCACCCTGAAGTAGAAGGTACGCTTGGACAATCGGCTCAAGGCGCAAGCGTTAAATTGATTGAAACCATTGCAGATGTAGAGAAGTTAGATTTAAACACTAAACGCCTTTCTTATACAACCCAAACCACTTTATCTACCGACGACACTCAACAAATTGTTGATGCACTAAAGCGTAAATTTCCTGAGATTGAATCACCACAAAAAGATGATATCTGCTACGCCACACAGAACCGACAAGATGCTGTAAAAACACTCATGCAAGATTCTGATGTACTGCTGGTATTAGGCTCCAACAACTCTTCCAACTCAAATCGCCTAAGAGAAATCGCCGAAAAAATGCATAAAAACGCCTACCTCATCGATGGTGCAAAAGAAATTCAAACAAGTTGGCTAGAGGGTGCAAACACTGTAGGCGTAACTGCTGGTGCATCAGCCCCTGAAATTTTAGTACAAGAAGTGGTTGACTATTTACGCAACCACAATGCAACTGAAATTATAGAAATAAATGGCACAAAAGAAAATGTGCGCTTTCCAATACCTAAACCATTAAGACAGGAGAAAAAATGTTAAAAACAGCGTTAATTTGTGGCTCGTATGCCTTTGATTCCATCATGGTCTTCCACGATCAATTTAAAAACCACATTCTGCCAGACAAAGTGCATATACTCAATGTCTCTTTTCTGGTGCCAACCCTACGCAAAGAATTTGGCGGTTGTGGCGGTAATATCGCTTACAACCTCCATTTACTGGGTGTTAATTCGATACCAATGGCAACGGTAGGCGAAGACTTTACCCCCTATATGAACTGGATGGAATCTCAGCACATGAACACCACACATATCAAAGTAATCAAAGGCACTTACACAGGTCAAGCCTTTATCACGACCGATATGGACGACAACCAAATTACCGCTTTTCACCCTGGTGCAATGAGCGAATCTCATCAAAATAAAGTTGCCGATGCCAGTGCGGTTGATATTGGCATCGTCTCACCCGATGGACGCGATGGTATGATTGCACACGCAAAACAATTTGCAGACAACAACACCCCTTTTATTTTTGACCCCGGTCAAGGAATGCCAATGTTCTCAGGTGCAGAATTAATCACTTTTATTGAACAAGCCACTTACATCGCCGTCAATGATTACGAATCCCAAATGTTGCAAGATAAAACCAATCTCAGTCTGTCAGAAATCGCCTCAATGGTCGAAGCACTCGTCATCACCAAAGGCGCCAAAGGCAGCGAAATTCACACCAATAACAACACTATCAACATCGCCCCCGCCACACCCAACGCCACACAAGACCCAACTGGCTGTGGCGACGCTTACCGTGCCGGCTTGTTATATGGCTTAATGCATAAACTAGATTGGCAAACCACAGGACAACTCGCAGGACTGCTAGGCGCAATCAAAGTTGCCCACCTCGGCACCCAAAATCATACCTTTGATCTGGACGAGATTAAACGCTTATATCAACAAAGTTATGGCTCGCCATTATTTTGAATGTAATTCTTTGAGTTGATTTTCAACCCATTCAATGCGTGCACCGTCCTCGGGCATTTGATGCTTGAGGATAAGTTGATTTTGTCCTTTGATTTGGTAGTTTCTAGGTTGGGTTTGCACTAGATTGATGATTTTTATTGGCTCAATTGTGGTTTTATTGGAGAAGGTGAGGTGTGCTTTGTCGTCATAGATTGAAATTTTATCAATGCCAATTTTTTCCGAGAAAAGTTTTAATTGGGTTACCGAGAATAGGTTTTTAGTGGCATCTGGGAGTAGGCCAAAGCGGTCAATCATTTCTATTTGTAGATCTTTCAATTCGTCGTTATTTTTAGCGTTAGAAATGCGCTTATACAGAACGAGGCGCTCGTGTACATCGCCAAGATAGGTGTCGGGAATGATGCAGGGGATGCCAGTGTCAATTTCGATTTCAGGGTTAATTGGGTCGTTTGCATTAATTTTTTTGCCTGCACGCATGGCATCAATTGTGCGTTTAAGTAAATCATGATAGAGGTTAAAGCCGATTTCGCTGATTTTTCCAGATTGATTGTCACCCAGTAAATCACCTGCACCCCGAATCTCTAAATCGTGATTGGCCAGCATAAATCCAGCGCCAAGTTCTTCTAAAGATTCAACCGCTTCTAGGCGTTTTTTGGCGTTTTTGCTCAATGATTGATGTGATTTAATCACTAAATAAGCGTAGGCTCTGTGGTGCGAACGCCCGACTCGTCCACGCAGTTGGTGCAATTGTGCCAGTCCAAAATTTTGTGCATTGTTGATAATAATAGTATTGGCATTGGGAATATCGATGCCTGTTTCAATGATAGTGGTGCAGACAAGGATTTGAAAGCGACCATGATAAAAATCGCTCATAATTTGCTCTAATTCACGCGTTGGCATTTGCCCATGAGCGATGCGTACGCGTGCATTTGGTATAATTGATTTAAGGGTTTCTGCCATATTGTCAATTGAATCAATGTCATTATGCAGTACAAATATTTGCCCACCTCGATGCAACTCTCGAGAGCACGCCTCTTTAATGGTGTTGTTATCCCACTCGTTCACAAAGGTTTGAATGGCGCTTCGTCCTTGTGGTGGCGTGGCAATAATAGACAATTCTCTGAGTGAACCGAGTGCCATATTCAGCGTGCGGGGAATTGGCGTTGCTGTCATGGTCAGAATGTCGCTTTCGCCTCGCATTTTTTTCAACGATTCTTTTTGTTTAACCCCAAATCGATGCTCTTCATCAATCACAATCAATCCAAGATTTTTGTATTTAATACTGCCATGAATAAGCTTGTGCGTACCAATCACAATATCCACTCTGCCTTCAAGCAATTGTTGTTTAATGTGTGTTTGTTCCTTGGCGCTTTGAAAGCGTGACAAGGCGGCAATTTCAATTGGATATTTGATAAATCTGTCTTTAAAAGAGGTGTAATGCTGGTTTGCCAATAAAGTTGTTGGCACCAAAATAGCCACTTGTTTGCCCGCTTCTACCGCCAAAAATGCAGCACGCATGGCAATCTCAGTTTTACCAAAACCAACATCACCACAAACCAGTCTGTCCATTGGTTTTTGAGATTGCATATCTGCCAACACTTCACCCATGGTTTTAAGTTGGTCTGGCGTTTCTTCAAAAGGAAAACTGGCAACAAAGGAGGAATAAGCGTCGTTCGGTTCAGGAAAAGCAAAACCACTTTGCGATTCACGCTTGGCATAGATTTCTAACAAATCGGCAGCAATGTCGTGCAGGGCCTCATGCGCCTTTTGCTTAGCCTTGCTCCACTGATTGGTACCAAGTTTATGCAATGGCGCAATATCGGGAGATGCGCCTGAATAACGAGAAATTAGGTTGAGCGAAGTCATTGGCACCATCAATTTTGAATGGTTGGCGTATTCTAGCATTAAGAAATCCTGTGCCAAGCCATCAAAGGTTTGCGTTTTTAGCCCCAAATAACGCCCGACGCCATAACTTTCATGCACAATCGGGTCGCCAATTTGAATTTCCACCAAGGACTTAATCGCCTCGTCAAAATCCTTATGTTTGGCACGCCTGCGTCGCTGTTGCTTAACCACATCTGCGCCGAACAAATCCACTTCGGTGATAATGGCAATATTCTCTGTTAGCAGTCCTTCGGTAAGTTCATCATTGGTAATGCAAAGACTTTGGCCACTGCTAAGAAAATCTTGCCAATGGGCAACAGGATGTGGATTGTGCTTGTGGTTAATAAGCAAATCGCTCAATACACTTTGTCGCCCTTCAGACTCACAAACAATAAGGATTTTGCCATTAAATTTCTTTTCAAAAGCAAGGAGCTTATCCAATGGATTCTTATTCTGCGCATTGATGGTCAGCGGTGGCAATAACTTACTGATAAAATTCAATCTGCCTGCTTTTTCAGCAAGTTTGGAACTGCCAATAATAAGTTGTTGTCGTTGTTTAATTTGACCAAACAACTGATCTTTTTCAAGAAAAACTTGATGAATGGGCAAAGGCAGTCTATCAAGATTATTGCTTGCTTGCTGATGACGCGCATCAATTTCATCATAACTTGATTCCAAAAGCGCACCAAAGCCTTGACTGGTGGCAACAATGGTGTCGCTTGGCAAATAGTCAAACAAGGTGCTGGTGTGGGTAAAAAATAATGAAAGATAAAATTCAATACCACTCGGCAACCGGGATTCACTAACTTCATCAAAAATAAAACCATTGCTATCGCCAAAAGTTTTAAGATAATTGCTTTTGAAAATTTCAATACTCTCTTGGTCAGTGGCAAACTCTCTTGCTGGTAACAAAAACACTTGTTCAACTTCTTCAATGGAGCGTTGCGTTGAAGCGTCAAAAATACGCATAGATTCAATTTCTTGGTCAAATAAATCTATGCGATAGGGCGAATTAGCACCCATTGGAAAAAGGTCAATAAGTGAGCCTTTCACGCTAAATTCACCATGCTCTCGAACCGTTGTCACTCGGTTATAGCCAATTTTTAACAAACGCTGAGAAAAAGTTTGTATCTCTAAACCGTCGCCATTTTTCAAATTAAAACTGTATTGCTTGCTAAACGCTATTGGGCATAATTTTTGTGACAACGATTCTAAAGTGGTAATAACAATGCCATGCTTAAGATTAGACAATTTAGACAAAGTATTAAGACGGCTAGAAGTGATATCTGGGTGTGGAGAAAAATGATCAAAGGGCAACACTTCCCAATTGTCAAACCTCAAAATTTCCAACTCACTGCCATAAAAATTGAGGGATTTAAATAATTGCTCAAAATGGGTAATATCATTCGCCACCACCAGCACAACCTGATCTTGTGTTTTGGCAAATTCAATCAACGCCAAGGCCTGCGCACTACCGTAAAGCGACCCCCAATAAAATTTTTGCCCAGATTCGAAAGGAATTACACCTTGTGGATAAAGATATTGCATATTGCCCCTTAGAGACCTTTGTATAAATATGGGTGATTAGCAACATTCTGCCCACTTGGTGATTTCTT
>Ga0256845_1000952_pt1 | contig 24752 bp, 9 predicted proteins | sample RiftiametaG_FD_189101 | JGI IMG/M metagenome (GOLD analysis project Ga0256845, IMG submission 189101) | Tube worm associated microbial communities from hydrothermal vent at the East Pacific Rise, Pacific Ocean - Riftia | ecosystem: Host-associated > Annelida > Integument > Unclassified ... | reverse complement strand
TCCAGCCGGACGGCTCGCTCGGGCCCGAGTTCGCCGACCTCGCCTGCTACCAAAAGGCGCCGCTGCTGCTCGCACGCACGGGTCACGCCCGGACCGCGGACAAGCTGCTCGAGTACATCGCCGAGACCTACCAGACCCGTTCGGGGAGCTTTCAAAACCTCCCCGATGCTCCAGCCTCGACCCTCGGTGACTACGCGGGCTACGCCGACGGCTGGCTGGCGATGACCAGCCAGCGGGTCGGTCGCTTTGATCTCGCCCGACCGAGCTGGGCCCACCTGCGGCGCTTCGACCACAGCCGCAATGGTGGATTTTGCCTGACCGCGCCCTTTCGCGGCGACGGGACCGACGTCATCGAGCTCCTGACCACGGCCCACTTGGGCCTGACCGCGCTGTACTGCGGGGAGCTCCCGCTCGCGCTCTCGGCCGGCCGAGCCCTGCGCGATTTTTGTTCGCTCCAGCCCGAGCCCGAGCGCCGCCTGTACCTGCGTATGAACGACTCGGGCGAGCTCATCACCGACTTCCCCGAGCAGGCCCGGCACCTGCACGTGGTCGAGATCGGGACCCCGGACCAGCTGTGGTTTTTTGTCGGTCACCCGCTCGTGTTCCTGGTCCAGCTGGCCCGGGCGACCAGCAGCGCGGAGCACATGGCCGCCGCCCACCTGGAGACGGCCCAGACCTACGCCGCGTTTGCGCTGGCCTGCGGCGAGACCATGACCCGCGAGCACAGCAGCCACCAGGTCGGACGCGGGGCGGCCCTGCTCCACTGGGCGACCGGAAAGCGCGAGCACGCCGAGCTCGCGCATGTGATCGCCGAGCAGCTGCTCGGCTCTCAGAGCGAGGCCGGCACCTGGCTCGACGATGGCCCCGCCCACGTGCGCATGGATCAGTCGATCGAGGCGGCTCTGTGCCTGCACGAGATCGCTACCCTCAGCTGACACCCGGTCGACCCGAGGTCGCTGGTCTCGGCCGAGACCAGCGGCTGCACTCGGCCGAGACCAGCCGCTGGTACTCAGCCGAGCACGCTGAGCCGAACACGGGCCCCGCTGAGCTCCAGGTTCACACGTAGGTTGGCCTGGGCCGCGACCTGCCAATGGTCGGCGGTCGAAGGTTGGAGCTGGAGCAGGGGGGTGGCGGCGACGGGCTCGGTGTCGATGGCCTGGCCCGCGTAGTCACGCAGCTGATAGAGCGCCACGTAGGGGGCGTTGGCGACCGATCCGTGGATGACCAGCTGGATATCGAGGATCCCCTTGCCGGCCCCGGCCCCGCGCAGGACGTCGCGGGTGCGGGCCCGGTTGGCCTGAAGATAGAGGGGCGCGTCGAGGTCGCGACGGTAGACGATGGTCGGTCCCAGCACACAGTTGCGGTTGAGCTGGAGCTCGACCCGGATGCCCTGTCCCGGCGGATCCGTGGGCGTCGGCGGGTCCTCCATGGCCACCCAGCGCAGCCACACCACGAGGCAATCGCGCGCGAGATCAAAGCGCAGGGCGGGGTAGCAGGCCTCGACTTTGGCCATCGCCAGGAGTGTACACTCCACCCATGTCGCAGCCCGCGATCAGCGTCCCAGACCGGCTCAACATGGTCGAGTTCTTCCTCGACGCCCGGCTCGGCGAGGGCCTCGGAGACAAGACCGCAATCTACTATACGGGCACGCCCGAGGTGCCCGAAGACGGCCCTTGTGAGCTGAGCTACGCGCAGCTCGTGGCCGAGAGCTGCAAAGTCACCAACCTGCTGCGGGAGCTCGGCCTGGGCATCGAGGACCGGGTCCTGATCCTGATGACCGACGGGCCGCGCTGGGTCAGCGCCTACTTTGGGATCCTTCGGGCCGGCTGTGTGGCCGTGCCCGCGAACGCCTGGCTCACGGCCAAGGACTACGCCTACTACCTCGAGTACGCCCGCCCCAAGGCGGTGATCGTCGACGCCGAGATCTGGCCCGCGGTCGACGAAGCACGCAAACTCGAAGGCCGGCACACCAAGCACTACATCGTCCACGATCGTCGCTCCCGGCCTACGCCCGCGGGCACGGTCGACCTGCAGGCGGCCCTGGCTCGCCTGCCCGGGGAGGCCGAGACCGAGCCCACCTACCGGGACGACGTCTCGACCTGGCTCAGCTCCAGCGGCTCGACCGGAAACCCCAAGTGTGTGGTCCACATGCACCACGACTTCGTGTGGAACACGATCGCCTACGCCCAGCGCACGATCGGGCTCAGGGCCAGCGACATCACCCTCTCGGCCCCAAAGCTGTTCTTCGGCTACGCGCTGGCCAGCAACATGCTGTTCCCCTTCAGCGTGGGCGGGAGCTGCGTGCTGACCCCCGGTCGGGTCGAGCCCGCGGACTACTTCGAGCTCCTGGCTCGCTACCGGGCGACCCAGTTCGTGACCGTGCCGACGACCATCGCCAAGATGGTCGCCGCGGTCGAAGATCAGGGCGCCCACGAGGGCCACGACCTCAGCGCCCTGCACTCGCTGATCTCGGCTGGTGAGGCCCTGCCACCGCGCATCTATCGGGCCTGGCGCGACCGCTTCAAGGCCGAGATCTACGATGGAATCGGCTCGGCCGAGATGTTCCACGTGTACATCACCAACCGCCCTGGCGACGTCAAAGAAGGCAGCTTGGGCCGGCTCGTGGACGGCTACAGCTACGAGCTCGTCGACGATGCCGGCGAGGTCGTCACCGGGACGGGAGAGATCGGCACGCTGGTCATTCGCGGACCCTCGGCCGGGCTGTGTTACTGGCGCATGCGCGACCGCAGCCGGGCGACCTTTCGAGGCGACGCCGTGGTCGGGGGCGACAAGTTCATGGTCGATGCGGACGGCTACTTCTGGTACTGCGGCCGCGGCGACGACATGCTCAAGTGCTCGGGTGTGTACGTGTCCCCGGTCGAGGTCGAGAACGCCCTGATCGCCCACCCTGCTGTGCGCGAGGCCGGCGTGGTCGGGTTTCGGGATTCGAGCGGGCTCGAGAAGACCATGGCCTTCGTCGAGCTGAGTGAGAGCCGCGCCAGTGAGGCCGGCGCCACGCTGGAGGCGGCGATCATCGAGCACTGTCGGGCCTCGATCGCCGCGTTCAAGGCCCCGCGGCGGGTCGTGTTCGTGGACGACCTGCCGCGCACGGAGACGGGCAAGATCCGACGCTCGGCGCTGCGCGAACGAGTCCAGGCCGACTCCGATACCGGCCCCCAGCCCGACCCTAAAACCGACCTGGAGCCGGGGGCATCGGCGTGAGCGTGCGGGACCTGGCGACGATGACCTACCCGGAGGTCGAGGCCCTGCTCGCCGATCCGGGCGCGACCACGCTGGCCCTGATCCCCACGGGCAGCACCGAGGCCCACGGCCCGCACCTGCCCCTGGCGACCGACTCGATCATCTGTGAGGAGATGGCCCGGCGGGCCTGTGTGCGCCTCGACGCCCTGGGCTACGCGAGTGTACGCATGCCGACGCTGCACTACGCGGTCACCGATTGGGCCGCCGACTTCGCGGGCTCGGTGGGCGTGAGCCGGGACTGCGCCCGGCTTCAGCTGCTCGAGACCGCCGCCCGGCTCTGCGACATGGGCTTCGACGGGGTCGTGTTGGTCAACGCCCACCTCGAGCCCGGCAACATCGAGACGCTGCGGGCCGCGACCCGAGAGTTCGGGGACCGAGACGGCCCGGGCACGCTGATCTTCCCGGACAAGACCCGGCGCAAGAACGCCGCCAAGCTGAGCGCGGAGTTCCAGAGCGGCTCGTGCCACGCCGGTCGCTACGAGACCTCGCTGGTGCTGGCGGTCGACCCCAACCTGGTCCGTGGCGCGCTCGCGGCCGCCCTCGAGCCCCACCACGTGGCCCTACACGAGCACATCGCCCGGGGCGCGGCGAGCTTCAGGGACTGTGGGCTCGACCAGGCCTACTGCGGCGACCCTGCCCAGGGCAGCGCGGAGGAGGGTCACGCCAGCTACGACGCGCTCGCGGAGATCGTCGTCGATGCGGTCCAGGCCGCGCTCCCCCTGCGCTGAACCGCCCGCACACGAGGCGGAACCCCACTGGGGCCTGGGTTTCGGCCCGCGGCAGCCGGGTCGGTTCAGCCCTCGGCCTCACCCGGGCAGCGCAGGACCCCCAGGTCGGTGGCCAGCGCGTGCATGGACAGGTCGTGGTCCTCGGTAGGGATCGGCGAGGCGACCAGAAAGGGCTGGAGGCAGCAGCCGACCAGACAGGGGTTGGGCCCGGCCTCTCGGGCCCGAAATCGGGGCCCAAAAGCGCGGTCGTAGTGGCCCTTGCCAAATCCGATCCGGGCGCCGCTGCGGTCGAAACCCAGGCCCGGCACCAAGACCAGATCGATGCCCTGCTCCGGGCCCGGCGCGGCGAGGCCCGGGCCGAGCTCGGCGGGCTCGAGCAGGCCCATCGCGCCGCGGTCCAGGTTTTCGAGGGCGGTGAGGTCGGCGACTCGCCAAAATCGCATCTCGCCGCCGCCGAGGACCCGGGGCAGCCACAGGGCCCTGCCCTCGCCTAGACATCGGCGCAGCAGGGGCAGGGTGTCGACCTCGCGGCGCACCCCCACGAAGGCCGCGATCCCGCGGGCCGATCCCCACAGCGGGTCGGCGGTCAGCGCAGCGCTCAGCGCTAGCGATCCCGCCGCCCGCTCGGCGACCGACGATGCCCGACGCCGGGCCAAGAGCGAGCGTCGCAGAGCGGCCTTGCGCTCCTCCAGCGCCGGTGCGGACGGTACGGGCACGGACATGGGCAATCCATAACATCAACATCGACGAGACATCGACGAGACATCGACGAGACATCGACGAGACATCGACGAGACAGGCCCGCGCGGCCGGGATACAAGCAGATATGGCGAGCTTTCCGGAGTACGAGGCCCACGACGCGACAGGACTGGCCGCCCTGGTCCGCAGCGGCGAGGTCTCGCCGGCCGAGCTGGTCGAGGCTGCGGTCGAGCGCATCGCGGCCCGCAACCCCGCCCTCAACGCGGTCGTCCACCCCATGTACGAGCGCGCCCGGGCCCAGGCCGTGGATCCCCAGCTCCCCGACGGACCGTTTCGCGGCGTGCCGTTTTTGCTCAAGGACCTCAAGGCCGAGGATGCGGGCGAACCCAGCACGGGCGGCTCACGCCTGCTGCGCGACTTCCGGGCGACCCACGACGGGGCCCTCGTCGAACGCTTCAAGCGCGCCGGCCTGGTGATCTGTGGACGCACCAACACGCCGGAGTTCGGGATCATGGGGGTCACGGAGCCGGAGCTCTACGGACCCGCGCGCAACCCCTGGAACCCCGAGCACACCCCCGGGGGCAGCAGCGGCGGCTCGGGCTCGGCCGTGGCCGCGGGCATGGTCCCGGCCGCCCACGGGGGCGACGGGGGCGGCTCGATCCGCATCCCGGCGAGCTGCTGCGGTCTGGTCGGACTCAAGCCCACGCGCGGGCGTGTGCCCCTGCCCCCGGCCTACGGCAGCTGGAACGGCTTTGTGGTCGAACACGTGCTGACCCGCAGCGTCCGGGACAGCGCCGGGATGCTCGACTGCATCGAGGGCCCGGCCCCGGGCGACGCCTACACGGCCCCGGCTCCGAGCGAGCCCTTTCTCGCCAGCTACGCCCGCGCGCCGGAGCGCCTCAAGATCGCGGTGTGTACGGAGGCCCTGTTTGGAGACGACACCCACCCGGACTGCCGGGCGGCGGTCGAGGAGGCCGCGACCTTGGCCAGGGAGCTCGGCCACGACGTGCGCGAGGCCAGGCCGAGCTTCGACAAAGCAGCGATGACCCGGGCCTACCTGTGTGTGGTCGCGGCCGGGACAGCGGCGGCGATCCGGGTCACGGCTGCCCAGCGTGGACGCAGGGTCCGGGCCCGCGAGGTCGAGCCCAAGACCTGGCTGATGCGGACCATCGGCGAGGCCCTGAGCGCGGGCGAGTATGTCGAGCAGCTCGACGTGATCGCCCGTGACTGCGCCCGAGTAGCGAGCTTCTTCGCAGACTACGACCTGCTCCTGACGCCGACCCTGGCCCGACCTCCGCTGCGAGTCGGCGCCCTGGACAGCGCCCTCGCGGAGCGCGTGGCCCTGCAGGTGTTTCGCGCCGCGCCGATCAAGGCGGTCCTGTTCAAGGTCCTCGACGAGATGGCCAGGGAACCCATGGCCCCGAACCCGAACACGCAGCTGTTCAACATGACGGGCCAGCCCGCGATCTCCCTGCCCCTGTACTGGAGCGCGGACGGGCTCCCTATCGGGACCCAGTGGGTCGGCCGCAGCGGCGAGGAGGGGCGACTGTTGAGCCTCGCCCGTCAGCTCGAGGACGCGCGCCCCTGGGCCGGGCGCAGGCCTCCCGAGTTCCGCGACTGAGAACTGAACTGAACTGAACTGAACTGAACTGAACTGAACTGAACTGAACTGAACTGAACTGAACTGAACTGGCTGGCTGCGGGTTTCAGCCGCGGTTTTTCTTGGGCCCTACCAAGGTCCGCAGCGTGCCGCGGGCGACCAGGTCGCCGACCGGGTCGCGCATCTCGACGACCACCGGGTACTCGCAGCGCTCGCTGGTCCGCGGCATGGCCTGGCTGGCGACGCCGGTGATCGTGCCGCGGGCCTTCTTGAGATACTCGATGTCCATGCCGGCGACGATGAAGCGGGCGTCGTCGGGCAGGGAGTAGGCCAGCGCGACGTTGCCGGTGAGCTCGGCGAGGTTGGCCAGGGCGACCGCGTGCACCGAGGTCAGGTGGTTGCGCACGCTCCTGCGATCACGCAGCTGGGTACGACAAAAATCCTGGCGCAGGTCGAGGACCTGGGCCCTGACCGTGCCCGTGTAGGGTGCGATCAGGCCCAAGACCCGAGAGAACAGACGCCTGCCCCCGGGCAGGGGCGAGAGTCGATCCCAGGCGACGCGCACCACGTTGTGGTCACCATCGACGAGCTTGGCGGCGAGGGACATCAGCCGACCTCCCGGGCCGGAGCGCCGGACTCCGCCAGCGCCGCAGCGAAGCGCTCGACGACCGCGCCCGCAGACTCGACGGCCTCGATCCCCTCGACGCTGCGCCCGGCCTGAAAGTAATCCTTGTAGCGGGTGCCCTCGAGCGAGGCGTTCTTGAGCTGACGCAGGGAGCGCAGCGAGTAGTAGGCCCGGATCCAGTGTTTGGCCTTGGGATGCTGCAACATCCACCGGGCGACGGGCCCGGCCTTGGTGCCGATGCGGCGCACGTAGTCGGTCTCGATCACGGCCACGGGCACACCCGAGATCCGCTCGGTGAGCACGATGTCGCGGGCCTCGGCGCCGACGATGGCCGACTTGTAGTCGCTGTGGGCCCGGCATTCGGCGGTCGCTATGAACCGGGTGCCGAGCTGGGCGGCCCCGTACCCCATGTTCAAGGCCTCGACAAAGCCGGCCTCGTCCCCGATCCCGCCGGCGCACACCAGGGGCACACCAAACTCGGCCATGGACTCGAACAGACGCCTCGGGTCGGCCTCGCCCGCGTGCCCGCCGGCCCGCTCGTTGACGCAGATCAGACCATCGACGCCGCCGCCGAGAGCCTTGCGCGCCCACTTGCTGTTGGTGACGTTGTGGTAGACGAAGCCGCCTTTGGCGTGGACCTTGTCGACCACCCAGCGCGGGTTGCCCAGCGCGGTGACGAAGAAGCGCACCCCCTCGTCGAGGGCCACGTCGACCCAGCGCCGCATTCGGTCCTCGTAGATCTTCGAGGACTTTTCGACGATCGCGTTGAAGCCGATCGGGTTGCTGGTCGTGGCTTTGATCTTGCGCAGCCCCTCGCGCAGGTCGTGCTTGTGCACATAGATCATGGACAGGGGCTGGACCATGCCGATGCCCCCGGCGGCCGACACGGCAGCCACCAGCTCGGGGTTGGAGCAGGGATACATGGCCCCACAGATCAACGGCACACTCGCGCCGCTGTGACGGAGGAAGGCTTGTCGAGAGCTCGCGGGCACAGCGTCGGCCGTATAGCAGGGCCCCGCGATGACCGCTACTCGCAGTCCCCGTCGACGCAGATCTGGTCCTCGGCGCAGGCTTCGTCACAGCCGCCACAGTGCGAGGGATCGGTCTGCGTATCGACGCAGTCTTCATCACAGATCTCGAAGGGGTCGCCACAGGCGCCCACACACTGGCCCTGGTTGCAGCTCTCTCCGGGACCGCAGACCACGCTGCAGCCCCCGCAGGCCTCGACGTCGGTCAGCACATCCACACAGCGCTCCTCCTCGTCGATGCTGCAGGCGGAGTAGTCGTCGTCGCAGGCGCACTGGCCCCCGCTGCAGATCCCGTTGTCCGGGCAGGCGCGCCCACACTCACCGCAGTTGTCCTCGTCGAACAGCAGGTTGATGCACTCGCCGCCGCCGCAGGTCTCACACTCGACCTGGACATCCTCGATCCACTGCTCGATACACTCGAGCTCGTAGCCGCTCAAGGTCCCGTCGATGGGCATCTTTTCGCCGCACTCGGGCGAATCGTGCAACTTGGCGAACAGGAACGAGGCGCTCGGATCGCCGGGCACCACCCGGATCTGATCGGGGCAGACAGCCGAGGCGACACCCACGAGCTGGGCCTCGAGATCTTCGATCGGCAGCGAGAGGTCGAGGTCGGACGCCGCGCCCGCCCCGTGACAGCCCGCCGTGGTCGCGCAATTGGGAATGAAGATGTTCTGGCGGATGCTCTCGAGCGAGCCATCGCAAAAATCTCCAGCCTCATCGGAGCCCTGGGCGGTGTCGTCGCTACACGCCGCAAGCCCGAACCCGAGGGCCAGGGCGAGGGCCAGGACGAGGACGGCTGACGAAGCGCGAGGTCGAAGCACGCGTCAGGATACACGCGGACCGGCGTTCGAGACCCGGCCGCGCGGACACTCGCTGCGATTTTCTGGGCCCAGACACGGACGCCTGCGCGCTGGTCCCGACCGCCGGCCGGGCCGGGCGGTCCCTCTTGTCACCCCGTGTTCACGCGACTCGAGCACGGAGGCTCGACCGGGGCCGAGACTGGGCAGCCTGTGGAGTGTGGGCCAGCTCAATTTCGAACCGCGCGGTGTTCGCGATGTTCACGATCTTCGTCCAAGTCCGCCGAACGAGAGATCACCACGGTGATCAGCGTACCGATCGAGGTCGAGATCATGGTGCAGATAGGGACAGGTGATCGATACACTGGGGCCCCACCTCTGGCCGGCTCGATCGCCGACCCGACGGGAATTTTTGATCTGTTTGATCTGAAGGTCGACGACCTCCGGACCCCCCACCGTCTCGGCCGATGCCCCAACGACTCCCCCGCCCCCCGCTCTCGATTCCCCCCCTCGGCCACCGCGTGGGTGAGCGCCGGGGGCAGTCGTGAGTCGGGACCCCCGCCCCGAGCAAGGCGATGAGGGCGCCCTGCTCGAGTGGCTGCGAACGGCGATCGGCGCGACCCTGCGCCTGGACCCCACGCGCGTAGCACCTGCGGCGAGGTTTCGCGAGTTGGGGCTCGACTCGGGCCAGATCGCGGAGCTCGTGACCCAGCTGTCGGCACACCTGGATCACGCCCTGTCTCCGATCGCTCCCTGGGAACACCCCAGCCCCGAGGCCCTGGCACGGCACGCCGCGAGTGTGATCTCAGAAGCCCCGCCCAAGGACCCGCCGGCCCCGACCGGGCGTCGGGTTCAGATCGGCGCCGACGCGAGCTCGGGCGAGGCGATCGCCATCGTCGGAATCGGCTGCCGCCTACCGGGGGGCGTATCGTCGCCCAGTCAGCTCTGGGCCCTGCTCACCGACGCCCGCAACGCCGTCACCGAGGTCCCCCCGGACCGCTGGGACGTCCGGGACTACGTCGATGTCGACCGCGGAGCGCCGGGCAAGATGACCACGCGCTGGGGCGGCTTCCTCGATCAGATCGACAGCTTCGACGCGGCCTTCTTCGGGATCTCGCCGCGCGAGGCCCAGCAGATGGATCCCCAGCAGCGCCTGGCCCTGGAGCTCGCCTGGGAGGCCCTCGAGGACGCCGGCATCGATCCCCGCAGCCTCAGCGGCCGCCGGGTCGGCGTGTTCATGGGCGCGATGTGGTCCGACTACTCGCGCCTGGCCGCGGACGACCCCGGGGCCATCGACCAACACAGCGCGACGGGCCAGGACAGCTCGCTGATCTCGGGGCGGATCTCCTACACGCTGGGCCTCGAGGGCGCGAGCATGACCATCAACACGGCGAGCTCGAGCTCCCTGGTCGCCGTGCACTTGGCCTGCCAGAGCCTGCGCTCGGGCGAGAGCAGCGTGGCCATGGCCGGCGGCGTGAACCTCATCGTCACGCCCCACGGGTCGGTGCTCATGAGCAAGCTCGGCACCCAGAACCCGGCCGGCCAGTGCCGGGCCTTCGACGCCGCGGCCAACGGCTATGTGCGCGCCGAGGGTGGGGGCGTGGTCCTGCTCAAGCCCGCGAGCCGAGCGATCGCCGATGGCGACACCATCTACTGTCTGATCCGCGGGACCGCGACCAACAACGACGGGTTCTCGAACGGGCTGACCGCCCCCAACCCCAAGGCCCAGGAGGCCTGCATCCGAGCGGCCCTGGCCGACGCCCAGCTGAGCCCGGGCAGCATCCACTATGTCGAGGCCCACGGCACCGGGACCATCCTCGGCGACCCGCTCGAGACCAGCGCCCTGGGTGCGGTGATCGGCTCGCAGCGGCCCGCGGGCTCGCCCCTGCGGATCGGCTCGATCAAGACCAATATCGGGCACCTCGAGGCCGCGGCGGGGATCAGTGGGCTGATGAAGACGGCCCTGGCCCTGCACCACCGCATGCTCCCGCCCAACCTGCACTTCGAGCAGCCCAACCCGCACATCGCGTTCGCGGAGCTCAACCTCTCGGTTCAGACCGAGCTCGAGGGTTGGCCGGCGAGCACCGAGACCCCGCGCGCGGGCGTCAGCAGCTTCGGCCTCGGCGGCTCCAACTGCCACGCCGTGCTCGAGGCCGCGCCCAAGAGCGAGGTCCTCATGTTGCCCCTGTCGGCGAGCGACAAGGGGGGTCTGCGCATGCGTGTGCTCTCGGCCCTCGACTTCGGCTTCGAGCTGCGCAACTGGAACGAGACGGCGGCCCTGTGTCGCGCCCTGAGCGAGCGCAACACCAGGGCCGGGGCCGGCGGCACGGGCGAGCGTGGGCACGAGGGGGAACACCGGGCGAGCCTCTTGCTCAGCGCCCCCGAGGATCTGGTGGACGGGCTCTCCAAGCTGCTCGCCGGCGGTCTGCGGGCCCTCTCCCCGACCCCCCCGATCCGCCCCAAGCTCGTATTCGTTTGCTCGGGGCACGGCTCCCAGTGGCTGGGCATGACCCGGACCCTGCTCGTCGGTGAGCCCGTCTACCGGGCCGCCCTCGAGGGGGTCGACCGCCTGACCCAGGAGCTGGGCGGCTGGTCCGTGATCGACGAGATCCTGGCTACCCAGCAGCGCACCCGCATGGATCAGTGCGATGTGCTGCACGTGCTCTTGTTTGCCAACCAAGTCGCCCTCGGTGCGCTGTGGCGGTCCTGGGGCATCACCCCAGACACGGTCGTGGGTCACGGCCTGGGCGAGGTCGCGGCGGCCTACCTGGCGGGGATCTTGTCGCTCACCGACGCGACCCGGGTGGCCCTGGAGCGGGGCCGCTGTGTGGCCGAGATGGCCGCGGGCGAGGGTGCCATGTTGGCGGTGAACCTGCCCGAGTCCATGCTCCTCGAGCGCCTCGGGGAGGCCGGCCAGGGGCTGGTGATCGGAGCCCACGACGCGCCCCGCAGCACCCTCTTGTCCGGGCCCCGGGTGGCCATCGAGGGCGCCGAGTCCCTGCTCATCCAGCGCGGCGTCCAGGTCCGGCGCGTGGCCATCGACTTCGCGGCCCACAGCCCCGAGATGGTCCCCCTGGTGCCCGTGTTCGAGCAGGCCATCGCGTCGATTTCACCGCGCCCGGCGAAGCTCGCCATGCACTCCTCGGCGACCTTGGAGCAGCTGCGCGGGGACGAGTGTGGGCCCTCCTACTGGGGTCGAAACCTCCGTCACGAGGTCCGTTTTCGCCAGCTCGTAGAGGTCATCGCCGAGCAGGGACCGACCGTGTTCCTCGAGCTCAGCGCCGACCCGGTGCTCCAATCTGCGGTCGAGGCGAGCACCGAGGGGATCGAGACCGCGAGCTGGGCGCTGGCTTCGTGCCGGCGCCACGCGGACGAGCGCGGGGCCATGCTCGAGAGCTTGGCGTGTCTGTTCGAGCTCGGCTTCGACGCCGACTGGGGCGCCCTGTGGGCCCAGGCTCCCCAGCTCACCGCCCTCCGCCCGGACCTGCGCGAGCGCATGGACGAGACCATGGGCCCGGCCCCGAGCGACAGCGCCCCCCGGGCCAGCGTGGACCTGCCCCTGCTGCTCTCGGCCAAGACCAAGGTCGCCCTGCGAGCCCAGGCCGAGCGCCTCTACGGGCACCTCGAGGACAACCCGGAGCTGCCCCTGCACGACGTCGCCCACTCGCTGGCGACCTCCCGCGCCCACTTCGAGCACCGGGCGATGATCGTGACCGAGGACCACGCCGGCGCGCTCTTGGCCCTCGACGCCCTGGCCCGGGGCAACGCCGATCCACGGGTGATCCAGGCCGACGCCCGGCTCACCGGCAAGGTCGCGTACCTATTCTCCGATCAGGGTTCCCAGTGGCCGACGATGGCCCGCGATCTCAGCGCGCTCTCGGACCGCTTCCGCGCCCACATCGACGCCTGCGAGCGAGCCCTGAGCCCACACGTGGAGTGGTCGTTGCGGGCGGTGCTCGAGGGCCGCCCGGGCGCCCCCTCCCTGAGCCTGCCCGAGGTCGTGCAGCCGGCCCTGATCGCCGTGTCCACGGGCTTGGTCGCGCTCTGGCCCACGGTCGGCATCGAGCCCGAGGGCGTGGTCGGCTACGGGCTGGGCGAGATCGCGGCGGCCTACGTGGCCGGGGCCATCGACCTCGGCGCGGCCATGAAGATCAGTGCGGAGCGCGGTCGACTCTTGAGCACGCTCTCGGGCGTCGCCCTCACGGCCCGGGTTCCCGAGGCCGCCGCCACCCTCGAGCCCAAGCTCGCGCGCTGGGGGGGCGACCTGGGCATCGCCGCCGCCGATGGACCCCGCTCGACCCTGGTCTCGGGCCGACCCAAGGCCGTGGCCGAGCTGCTCGCTGCCCACCCGGAGGCCCGAGCCGTGGCCATCGATTACCCGCTCGCCAGCCCCAGCCTCGAGGCCCTGCGGACCCCGCTGATCGAGGCTCTGGACGGACTCTCGCCCCGAGATGCGGACGTGGTCCCGCTCTACTCCACGGTCCGCGCCGAGCGGGTCGTGGGCCGTGAGCTCGACGCCCCGTATTGGTTTCGGAACCTCCGCCAGGCCCCCCGGCTTGCGGACACGATCGACCAGATGCTCGCCGACGGCTACCGCTTCTTCATCGAGATCAGCCCCGACGCGCTCCTGGTCGAGGCCCTCGACGGCCTGCTGGAGCAGGTCGAACCCAAGGGCGCAGCGATCGCTTCGCTGCTCCGAGATCAGGGCGGGCCGTCTCGGCTGATGCGCTCTCTGGGCGAGCTGCACACCCGCGGCCGGGCCGTCGACTGGACGAACGTGTCTGCGGGTCACCGGGTCGAGCTCCCGACCTACGCCTTTCAGCGCCAGCGCTTTTGGGTCGACGTCGGCGCCGCTCAGAACCGAGAGGTGGTCGCGGTCCAGGCGGCCCCGGCCGCCGACGAGGGGTTTTGGGAGGTCGTCGAGTCCGGCGACCTCGACAGCCTCGCCGGGGCCCTCGCTATCGACGATCCCGATCGCCGCAGCTCGCTCGCCAGCTTGCTCCCGGCGCTCAGCGCCTGGCGCCGCAACCACCGTGAGCGCACGACCCTCAACGCCTGGCGCTACCGCTTCACCTGGAAGCCGGCGCCCTCGCCCGCGAGCTTGGGCGAGGTCGCGGGGACCTGGCTGTTGCTGGTCGCCTCCGAGCCCGACGACCCGGAGCTCGAGGCGACCGTCATCGCCAACCTCGAGGCCAGCGGCGCCCGGCTCCTGCGTGTGCCCCTCGACGAGGACGAGCCCGACCGCGGCGACACGCTCGCCGCCATCCGCCGGGTGCTGGCCGAGAACGCCGACTCGAGCGGCCAGCCCCCGGCGCTGCGGGGGGTGCTCTCGATGTTGGCCCTGGTCGAGTCGCCCCTGCTCGACGAGCCCGCCCTGCCCGCGGGGCTGGCCCTGAACCTGGCGGTGATCCAGGCCCTGGGCGACGCCGAGGTCGGCGCGCCCCTGTGGCTGCTGACCCGCGGCGCCGTATCCATCGGCGGCAACGATCCGCTCACCAGCCCCTGTCAGGCGATGGCCTGGGGCATGGGTCGGGTCGCGGCCCTCGAACATGGCGAGCGCTGGGGTGGGCTCATCGATCTCCCGCCCACCCTCGACCTCAAAGCCGCCCGCCGCCTGGTCACGGCCCTCGGTGGCGGCGGCGACGAGGACCAGATCGCCCTGCGCAACACGGGCCTGTTCGTGCGCCGGCTGACCCGGGCGCCCGCGGCCGAGCTCGGCGACGCCCAGCCCTGGAAGGCCCGCGGGACCGTGCTCGTGACCGGGGGCCGGGGAGCCTTCGGCGCCCGGGTCATCCGCTGGCTGGCCAGCGCCGGCGCAGAACACCTGGTGTTGGCCAGCGAGCACAGCCCCGACGCGAGCCTGGTCGAGTTCGGGACCCGGGTGACCCTGGTCGCCTGCGACCTCTCCGACCGGGAGGCGATCAGCACCTTGCTCGATCAGATCGAAGCCGACGGCGAGACCCTCAGCGCGGTGATCCACGCCGAGGGCCCCACCCAGCAGACCCTGCTGACCGACATCCGCATGGGCGACCTGGGCACCTACGCCGCAGCCAAGGTCGCCGGCGCCCAGCACCTCCACGAGTTGCTCGCCGAGACCAAGCTCGACGCCTTCGTGACCTTCTCGTCGATCGGCGGGGCCTGGGGGCGCGGCCGAGAGGCGATCTCGGCGGCCGCCGACGCCTTCCTCGACGCCTTCGCCACCCAGCGCCACGCCCTGGGCGACCCGACCCTGTCGCTGGCCTGGAGCCCCTGGTCCACGAGCATCAGCGAGGATCAACAGCGCGATCTCAGGCGCCGCGGGATCGAGCCCATGGACCCAGAGATGGCCCTGAGCGCGCTCCAGCAGAGCATGAGCACCAGCGACGACGCCCTCGTGCTCGCCGACATCGACTGGTCGCGCTTCGCCCCGGCGTTCACGGCCGGCCGACCCAGCCCCCTGCTGGGCGATCTCCCCGAGGTCCGGGCCACGCTCGACTCGGAGGCCCGCGAGGGAGAGGACGACGAGGCCCGACTGCTCGCGCGCCTGCGTGGACTCTCGGACTCGGAGCGCGAGCGGACCCTGGTCAACCTCGTGCTCAGCCAGACCGCGGCCGTGCTCGGCTACGACGACGCCTCTCGCCTCGACGCCCAGGTCGGCTTCGTCGACCTCGGCCTCGACTCGCTCATGGCCGTCGAGGTCCGGCGCCGGATCCAACGCGAGACCGGCCTGACCCTGCCCGCGACCTTGGTCTTCGATCACCCCTCCCCCCACCACGTCGCCGTATTTGTGCACGAGGGCCTGGCCGAGGCCCTGGGGGTCACCGAGCGCGAGGTCGAGCGCGAGCAGGAGCGCCGCGACACCTCCAGCTACGAGCCGATCGCGATCATCGGCGTGGGCCTGCGCCTGCCCGGCAAGATCGTCGCGCTCCCGGATCTGTGGCGCTTCTTGGTCGAGCGCCGCGAGGCCGTGGGCCCGCTCCCGGCGAAGCGCTGGAACGTCGACGAGATCTTCGACGCCGACCCGGAGAGCAAGGGCCACAGCTACGTCCGCGACGGCGCCTTCCTCGACCACATCGATCGCTTCGACCCGGCGTTTTTCAACATCAGCCCGCGCGAGGCCAAGAGCATCGACCCTCAACACCGGCTCCTGCTCGAGGCCTCGTGGGAGGCGCTCGAGAACGCGAGCGTGGTCCCGGCCACGCTCCGCGACTCCCGGACCGGCGTGTTCGTGGGCCTCGGACCCAGCGACTACGATCTCCTGCGCACGGACCTGGGCGAGGCCTACACCTTCACCGGTACCCAGACCTCGTTCGCGGCCGGGCGGATCGCGTTCTCCCTGGGCCTCCAGGGTCCGGCCTTGGCCATCGATACGGCCTGCTCCTCGTCCTTGGTGGCCTTTCATCAGGCCTGCCGCGCGCTCCGGAACCAGGACTGCGAGCTCGCCCTCGCCGGCGGGGTCCAGGTCCTGGCCGCCCCCGACGCCTTCGTGCAGCTGTCCCGGACCCGGGCCCTGGCCCCGGACGGCCGCTGCAAGACCTTCTCGGCCAACGCCAACGGCTACGGCCGAGGCGAGGGGGTGATCGTGTTCGCGCTCGAGCGCCTCAGCGACGCGCTCGCCAACGACCGAGACATCCTCGCCCTGGTCCGCGGCAGCGCCGTCAACCACGACGGGGCCAGCAGCGGGATCACGGCGCCCAACGGCACCTCCCAACAAAAGCTCCTGCGCTCGGCCCTCGACGACGCGCGCCTCGAGCCCACGGACATCGACTACGTCGAGTGTCACGGCACGGGCACCGCCCTGGGCGACCCGATCGAGGTCCAGGCGATCGCCGCGGTCTACGGCGAGCAGCGGGCCCCCGATCGCCCCCTGCTCCTGGGCGCGGTCAAGACCAACATCGGCCACCTCGAGGCCGCAGCCGGGCTCGCGGGCGTCGCCAAGGTCGTGGCGTGCATGCGCTACGCCGGGCTCCCGGCGACCTTGCACAGCAAGCCCCGCAACCCCCACATCGACTGGCAGAACCTGCCGATCGAGGTCGTCGACAGCATGCGCCCGTGGCCGAGTCCAGCGCCTGATCCCGAGGCCCAATCCGAGGCCCAATCCGAAGCTCGGGCTCCCTGGCGGGCCGGCGTGTCTTCCTTCGGCATGTCGGGCACAAACGCCCACGCGATCCTCGAGCGGGCCCCCGCTCGGGCCAGCGGAACCAACTCCACACAGCGCCCTGCCACGCCCCCGCCCCCCGAAATTCCACTCCTGCTCTCGGGGCGGACCCACACCGACCTGGTCGCCCAGGCCCAGCGCCTCGCCGCCCACATCCGCGACGCCGAACCCGACGCGGCCCCCACCCCCCTCGAGCTCGGCTTCGCCCTGGCCACCGGCCGCACCCACTTTCCGGTCCGCCTGTCCCTGGCCGCCGACGCCGAGAGCACGCCCGAGATCCTCGTCGACTTGCTCGACCAGTTCGCCCGCACCGGCGCGCCCTCGCGCGGGGCCCACGTCTCGCCCAAATCGGGGGCCGCCCGGGGCAAGCTCGCGTTCATGTTCACGGGCCAGGGCGCCCAGCGACCGGGCATGGGCAGGGATCTCTACGCCCGCTACCCGACCTTCCGCGACGCCCTCGACCAGGTCTGCGCGCACCTCGATTTTCACCTCGAGCGGCCCGTCTTCGAGCTCATGTTCGCCGAGCCCGAGACCCCCGAGGCCCGGCTCCTCGACCACACCGCCTACACCCAGCCGGCCCTGTTCGCGCTCGAGGTCGCCCTGTATCGAACCTGGGAGGCCTGGGGCGTCACCCCGGACCTGCTCATCGGCCACTCGATCGGCGAGCTCGCGGCCGCCCACGTCGCCGGCGTCCTGTCCATCGAGGACGCCTGCACCCTGGTCGCCGCCCGCGGCCGGCTCATGGGCGGGCTCCCCGAGGGTGGGGCCATGATCTCGATCCAAGCCTCGGAGGACGAGGTCCGGCCCCTGCTCGACGCCCGGGCCGGGATCGCCGGTCTCAACGGGCCCATGTCCACGGTCATCTCAGGCGACGAGCAGGCCTGCCGCGACATCGCCCTGCACTTCGAGCAGCTCGAGCGCAACGTGATCCAGCTGAAGGTCAGCCACGCCTTCCACTCGCCGCGCATGGATCCGATCCTCGAGGAGTTCCGGCGCGTGGCCAGCAAACTCGAGTTTCACCCACCGACCATCCCGATCATCTCCAACGTCACCGGAGAGCGCTGCACGGGCACGGACCTGTGCACGCCGGACTACTGGGCCCGGCACATTCGCCAGTCCGTGCGCTTCGTCGACAGCGTGCGCACGCTCGAGGCCGAGGGGGTCACGACCTTCCTCGAGCTCGGGCCCCACGCCGTGCTCTCGGCGATGGTCCCCCCCTGCCTGTCGGAGGCGGCTGCGGAGCAGGCCACGCTCGTCCCCTCCATGCACAAGCGCAAGCCCGAGGTCGAGACCCTGACCGCGGCCCTGGGCCAGCTCCACACCCGGGGCCTCGAGCTCGACTGGAAGGCCTTCTTCGGCCCCTACGCCCCCTCTCGCCCCCACCTGCCCAGCTACGCCTTCCAGCGCCAGCGCTACTGGATCGAGGGCGGCGCGGGCCGGGCCGCCGACGTCGCCTCGGCCGGGCTGGTCGACGCCGAGCACCCCTTGCTGGGCGCGAAGATCTCGCTCGCCGACAGCGACGCGGTCCTGTTCACGAGCCGGCTCTCACTCGCCGACCAGCCCATGCTCGCCGGACACGTGATCTTCGACCAGACCCTGGTCCCGGCCACGGTCTTCCTCGAGCTCACCCTCACCGCGGCCCTGCGTGTGGGTCTCGACCGGGTCGAGGAGCTGACCATCGAGCGCCCGCTTGCGCTCCCGGCCAAGGGCGGGGTCCGCCTGCAGCTCTCGGTCGGCACCCCCGACGAAGACGGCAGCCGGAGCCTGACCATCCACGCCCGCCCGGATCGGGATGAGGACAGCCCCGAGGGCTGGCAGCGCCACGCCAGCGCCCGCGTGGGTCAGGGCCCGCGCAGCGCCGACTTCAACCTCCACGCCTGGCCCCCCCCCGGCGCCGAGCCCCTCACCCTCGCCCGACCAGGCGGCGCCGAGACCCCGAGCGCTGGCTCTGCCCGACCGGCCCGACCTGCTCGACCGGGCCGACCGGAGCCGGCGGGCCCAGCCGAGATCTACGCGGCCCTGGCCGCGGCCGGCTTCACCTACGGGGGTGAGTTTCTCGGCCTCCAGCGGGCCTGGACCCACGGCCGAGAGCTGCTCGTCGAGGTCGAGCTCTCCGACGAGGAGGCCCGGCAGGCGGGGTCCTACAGCATCCACCCGGCGCTCCTGGACGCGGGTTTGCACCCCCTGGTGCTCACCACCCTCGATGGGGACAGCGCCTCCCTGCCCGTGTCGTGGGCGGGGGTCGAGCTCTACGCCACCGGCGCGACGACCCTCCGGATCCGGCTCACGCCCAAGGCCGGCGACGGCTCCCTGAGCATGACCATCGCCGACGGCGAGGGCGATCCGGTCGCCTTCATCGAGACCCTGAGCATGCGCCCCGCGACCGCGGCCGCGATCCACGAGTCCATCGACAGCCAGCGCTTCGACGGGCTCTACGCGGTCGAGTGGAACATCCCCCTCGACACCGGCGGCCTGTCCTCGGGCGGTGAGTGGGCCATTCTCTCGACCCCGGGGCAGACCGAGATCACAGGTCGGAGCGAGCTCGCGGAGACCCTCGCCCGGTCTTCGCTCACGACCCGGGCCTACCCCGACTTCGGGGCGATCCAGGCGGCCATGGACGCGGGCGGCCCCCCACCCGAGACGATCTTGGTGTCCTGGGCCTCGAGCACAGAGCAGGGCCACGCCCTCACCCACCGGGCCCTCGACCTGCTCCAGCGCTGGCTGGCCGACGAGCGCCTGTTCGCCTCGCGGCTGATCTACCTGACCGAGCGGGCCGTCGCGGTCGACCACGACGAGGACGTGCTCGACCTGGGCGCGGCACCGATCTGGGGCCTGGTCCGCAGCGCCCAGGTCGAGAGCGCAGACCGGCGCCTGGCGATCGTCGACGTCGACGGCCTCGAGCTCTCCCTGTGGGCCCTGCCCGCGGCCCTGGCCTGCGACGAGGAGCAGCTGGCCCTGCGCGAGGGCATGATGCTCGCCCCGCGCCTGGCCCGTCCCCTGCCCTCGAGCCGACTCGCCCCGCCCGTGGGGGTGTCCGGCTGGCACCTCGACACGGGGGTCCAAGGTACCCTCGACAACCTCCACCTCAGCCCCTACCCGCCGGCCACCGCCCCCCTGAGCGAGGGCCAGGTCCGGGTTCGGGTTCGGGCCGCGGGCCTCAACTTTCGGGACGTCCTCAACACCTTGGGCATGTACCCGGGCGAGGCCGGCGAGCTCGGGATCGAGGCCGCCGGCGTGGTCGCCGAGCTCGGACCCAAGGTCGACGGCATCGCCGTGGGCGATCGGGTGATGGGCCTCATGTCGGCCTCCTTCGGCCCGCTCGCGGTCACCGACGCCCGCCTGCTCGCCCCCATCCCCGAGCGCTGGAGCTTCGCCGAGGCGGCCTCCGTACCGATCGTGTTCCTGACCGCCTACTACGCCCTGGTCGAGGTCGGCGAGCTGCGCGAGGGCGAGCGGATCTTGATCCACGCGGCCACCGGCGGCGTGGGCATGGCCGCGACCCAGCTCGCCCGCCACCTCGGCGCCGAGGTGTTCGGCACCGCCAGCGAGCCCAAGTGGGGGACCATGCGCGAGCTCGGCTACGACGAAGAGCACCTCGCCAACTCGCGGACCGTGGACTTCGAGCGCAAGTTCGCGGCCCAGACCGGGGGCGAGGGGGTCGACCTGGTCCTCGACAGCTTGGCCCGAGAGTTCGTCGACGCCTCCCTGCGCCTCCTGCCCCGGGGCGGCCGCTTCCTGGAGATGGGCAAGACCGACATCCGCGATCCGGAGGTCGTGGCCCGGACCCACCCGGGCGTGCACTACCGAGCCTTCGACCTCATGGCCTTCCAGCCCGAGCAGATCGCGTCCATGTTCGCCAAGCTCGTGATGCTGTTCGAGCGCGGCGCCCTCGAGCCCCTGCCGACGACCTGCTGGGACCTGCGCGAGGCTCCCGAGGCGTTCCGCTATGTCAGCCAGGCCCGACACGTGGGCAAGGTCGTGCTCGAGGTCGACCCGGGCATGGCCCTCGGCGGCACCGTGATGATCACCGGGGGGGCGGGCGCCCTCGGTTCCATGCTCGCCCGCCACCTCGTCCAGCGCCACAACATCCGCCACCTGGTGTTGGTGTCCCGGCGCGGGGGCGACTCCGCCGAAGCCAGGCGGCTGCGCACCGAGCTCGAGCTGTCTGGGGCCAGCGTGCGCTTCGCGGCCTGCGACGTCGCCGAGCGCAGCGCCCTGGCCCGGGTCCTCGCCGAGATCCCGCGGGCCCACCCGCTCACGGCCGTGTTCCACACCGCGGGCGTGCTCGACGACGGCGTGCTCGGATCCCTCGATCCCGAGCGCATCGATCATGTGTTCCGGCCGAAGGTCGACGCGGCCTGGAACCTCCACCTCCTGACCCGCGACCTGCCCCTGGCTGCGTTTGTGTTGTTCTCCTCGGTGGTCGGGGTCATGGGCAACCCGGGCCAGTCCAGCTACGCGGCCGCGAACGCCTACTTGGACGCGCTCGCCAGTCACCGGAGGTCCCAGGGCCTCCCCGCCCTCAGCCTGGCCTGGGGACCCTGGGGCGGCGGCGGCATGGCCTCGCGCCTGTCCGACGCCGATCGGGCGCGCATGCGTCGACGCGGCATGGTGCCCCTGACCCCCGCCGACGGCCTCGTGCTCCTCGACGCCGCCCTGAGCCGGGCCGAGTCGGCCCTGGTCCCCGTCCACCTCGACACGAGCGCCGTCGCCAGCCACGGCGAGCCCCCCCCGACCATGCTCCGGGGCATGGTTCGGGCCGCGCCGCGCCGGCGCACCGGTGCCGGCCACAGCGCGAGCTCGGCCGCCGCGGTCGCCTCCTCCCTCGAGCAGCGCCTGGCGAGCTTGCCCGAGGAGGACCGAGCCCAGGCGATCCTCGACCTCGTGCGCACGGAGATCGCCTCGGTGCTCGACCTGTCTCGACCCGAGAGCCTCGGCCCCGACCGGCCGCTCAGGGACCTCGGCCTCGACTCGCTCGTGGCCGTGGAGCTGCGCAACCGACTCCAGACCGCGACCGGCCTGCGCCTGCCCTCGACCTTGCTCTTCGACTACCCGACCTCCGGGGCGCTCGCGCAGTTCCTGCAGCGGGAGCTCGACCTCGACGCCCTCGCGACCGAAGACCAGGCCCTGAGCGCCGCGGACTCCCCGGTCCAGGCCGAGCTCGAGCGCCTCGAGGCCATGCTCGGCGCGCTCCCGCTCCAGACCCTCGAAGACAGTGGGGCGAGCGCCCGCCTCCGGGCCCTGGTCGGGCGCTTCGCAGACGGAAAAATGCCGCCGGAGGGCGACCCCGGGTCGACCCCCCCCGGGACCGCGCTCGAGGCCGAGCGCCGGACCGATCTAGCGACCGACCCCGACACGAGCCCCGAGACCAGTCTCGAAGCGGGCGCCGACGGTCCTCCGAACATCGATCCCGCACCGGCATCCACCCCCGAGCCCGAGCCCGAGCCCGAGCCCGAGCCCGAACCCGAGGATCCGGACGCCGACGCCGAAGACCTCACCGCCAAGACCGACGACGAGCTCTTCGACATGATCGACAGCGAGCTGGAGGACCTGCTCTCGTGAGCGCCACACCCACGGCGGCCGAGGCCAAGCTCCGCGCCTACCTCGAGCGCGCGACCTCTGCCCTGCGCTCGACCAAGCAGCGGATCCAGGCCCTCGAGGCTCGGGAGCGCGAGCCCATAGCGATCGTCGGCATGGGCTGTCGGCTGCCCGGGGGCGTCGGCGGTCCGGCCGGGCTGTGGACCCTGCTCGCGGCCGAGGTCGACGCGATCGGCCCCCTGCCGGACGACCGAGGCTGGCCGCGCGAGGGGCTCTACGATCCCGACCCGGACGCGGTCGGCACGACCTACACCCGAGGCGGCGGGTTCCTGGCTCACCCGGGTCGCTTCGACGCCGCATTTTTCGGGATCAGCCCCCGGGAGGCGGCGGCCATCGACCCCCAGCAGCGGCTCTTGCTCGAGCTGGCCTGGGAGGCCCTCGAGCACGCCGACATCCTGCCGGCCTCGCTCTACAACAGCCGCACCGGCGTGTTTGTGGGCCTGTGTTACGACGACTACCAGGCCCTGGCGACCCCGGCCCGGGAGGCCACCGACGGCTACGCAACCCTGGGCAACCTCTACAGCGTGGCCTCGGGGCGGGTCGCCTACACCCTCGGCCTCCAGGGCCCCGCGGTGACCGTCGATACGGCCTGCAGTACCTCGCTGGTGACCGTCCACATGGCGGCCACGGCCCTGCGCCGGGGGGAGTGCTCCCTGGCCCTGGCCGGGGGCGCGACGACCTTCGCCACCCCCGACCCCCTGATCTCGTTTTCCCGGCTCAAGACCCTGGCCCCCGACGGGCGCTGCAAGTCCTTCTCCGACCGGGCCGACGGCGCCGGCTGGGCCGAGGGTGGAGGCATCTTGGTGCTCGAGCGGCTCAGCGACGCGCGCCGCAACGGGCACCGGGTCCACGCCCTGATCCGCGGCACGGCCGTGAACCAAGATGGGCGCAGCCAGGGCCTGACCGCCCCCAACGGCCCGGCCCAGCGTCGCGTCATGGAGGCCGCCCTCGAGTCGGCCGGACTCGAGCCCGCGGACATCGATGTGGTCGAGGCCCACGGCACGGGCACGCGGCTCGGCGATCCCATCGAGGCCCACGCTCTGATCGCCACCTATGGCCGGCGCGGCGCCCAGGCTCCCCTGTGGCTGGGTTCGATCAAATCGAATATCGGCCACACCCAGGCCGCCGCAGGGGTCGCGGGGATCATGAAGATGGCCCTGGCCCTGGACCGGGAGCTCCTGCCCCGGTCCCTGCACTGCGAGCGACCCTCGGGAGAGATCGACTGGCGCGGCGACGCGGTCCGCCTGCTCCAGACCGCCCAGCCCTGGCCGCGGGGCGAGCGAGCGCGGCGGGCCGGGGTCTCCTCGTTCGGGATCTCGGGCACCAACGCCCACGTGATCGTAGAGGAGGCTCCCGCAGCCGAGGCTCCCGACCGACCCCATCGGCGGGGTGCGTCGGCCCAGCCCCCACACTCCACCGAGGAAAACCCTGTCGGTCTCGATCCCGATCTCGATCCGGGGCCCGGCCGGGTTTTTGTGCTGCCCCTGGCGGGGAAGTCGGAGCGCGCCCTGCTCGGTCAGGCGGCGGCCCTGGGTGGGCGGATCGACTCAGGAGACCCCGGGGACGGAGACGGCCCGGACAGCCGAGACACAGCCGACCCTGACGGCCGAGACAGAGTCGACCTGGCCGCGCTCGGTCTGGCCCTGGCCACGACCCGGACCCAGTTCGACCACCGCGCCGTGCTCGTCGGCCGAGATCCAGCCCAGCTCGAGGCCGCCCGCGCCGCGCTCGAGCGCGGCCAGGCCCACCGCGCACTGGTCCGAGACCTGGCCCGGCCGAGCCCGCGCGTGGCCGTTCTGTTCACGGGCCAGGGCAGCCAGCGGCCAGGCATGGGTCGGGAGCTCTACGCCGCCTGGCCGAGCTTCCGCGCGGCCTTCGACGCCTGCTGCGTCCACTTCGACAGGCTCCTGCCCCGGCCCCTGCGCCCGATCGTGTTCGCCGATCCCGACGCCGAGCCCGAGCTCGCCGCGGCCCTCGGCCAGACCCGCTACACCCAGCCCGCCCTGTTCGCCCTCGAGGTCTCCGTGTTCGCTATCTGGCGCGAGCTCGGGGTCACCCCGCGCGTGCTCTTGGGCCACTCGATCGGCGAGATCGCGGCGGCCCACGTGGCCGGGGTGTTCACCCTCGGGGACGCCTGCGAGCTGGTCGCGGCCCGCGGGCGACTGATGCAGGCCCTGCCCGGAGGCGGGGCCATGATCGCGATCCAGGCCAGCGAGGCGGAGCTGCGCGCGGAGATCGACGAGCCCTCGAGGCGACCCGGGCCCTCGAAGCGACCCGGG
>Ga0256845_1000951_pt1 | contig 24773 bp, 23 predicted proteins | sample RiftiametaG_FD_189101 | JGI IMG/M metagenome (GOLD analysis project Ga0256845, IMG submission 189101) | Tube worm associated microbial communities from hydrothermal vent at the East Pacific Rise, Pacific Ocean - Riftia | ecosystem: Host-associated > Annelida > Integument > Unclassified ... | reverse complement strand
ACTTTTTTTATATGCCACAACTTTAATCTCAACCACTAAATCAGGATGAGGTAATTGGTGTACTGCAACTGTGGTTCGTGTTGGTCCTGTTTCTGTATCAAAAAATTCTGCATACGCTTTATTATAGTCTGCAAAGTCATTCATATTTACCAAAAACGTAGAAACATCTACCACATCTTTTATTGAAGCACCAATTTTTTGCAAATTAGCATCTATATTTTTTAAGACTTCACGAGTTTGTACTTCTATGTTTAAATGTTTGGTTCCCATGTCGTCAATAATATCAACGCCAGCAATGGTGTTATCGGGTCTTCGAGAACTAGTTCCTGATACAAATATAAAATCGCCAACTCGTTTTGTGTGAGGATAAGCGCCTCGTGGTGTTACGTTTTGTTCTTTACTCATAACTTATATTTTAGTTGTCATTGCGAAGCAATTTTTTATTTGCTGTGGCAATCTTATTGTTTGAACTTCAATTTAAAAGATTATCACGTCACTTTGTTCTTCGTAATGACATAATATTATAACCCTGCAATGTCATCGTCTTTTAAAATAGCATTTGTTTCAGTAATAACCTTTTGAAGAATTTTATATAATTCATCTTTAGTTGCTTCTGGATTTAGTTCTATTTCATTTTCGGTTAACATATTTAAAATCGCTTTGTCTTGTGCTCTTCCTCGCGACATTGCTTCGTGGTAACCAATGTTTTCGTTGAATGTTACTAACGAATATTTTGATGAATAGTCTTTAGGAAAATGCTGTTCAAAAGCCATCTCTAAATTACGTTTTTCTCTAAATATAGCATTGTTAACGTGACCTTTCATTTCATGGAAATTGTCGATGGCTAAATCTGCAATAGCATCAGTGTCCTTTTTTCGAGAGTTTTCATATGCTTTAAAAGTAGCTTCCCAGTCGCCTTTATGCTCATCTAAAAAGGTATCAAATTCTACAACATCTTCAAATGATGCGTTCATGCCTTGACCATAAAAAGGTACAATGGCATGTGCTGCGTCACCCATTAAAAGCGTATTACCTTTGTAATGCCAAGGCGAACATTTTACGGTTCCTAATGCTGAAGTTGGGTTTTCGAAAAAGTCATCAACCAAATTTGGCATCAATTCTAATGCGTCTTTAAAATTGGTTTCGAAAAATTCTAAAACACGTTCTTTTGTAGTTAAATTATTGAAATTATAGTTGCCTTCATCAAAACTTAAAAACAAAGTAACTGTGAAACTACCATCTAAATTTGGTAATGCAATGAGCATAAAATCGCCTCGTGGCCATATATGAAGTGCATTTTTATAGGTTTTGTAATCACCATTTTCGGTTGGTAGAATACTTAATTCTTTATAACCATGCGTTAAGTAATCTTGAGAAAAACTAAATAAGAATTTCTTTTCTAAATAATAACTTTTTCGCATTGCAGAGCCTGCTCCATCTGTAGCAAAAATTACATCTGCATCTTCTACAAATTCTGTATTGGTGCCGTAATCTTTAAAAAGCGCAGTGGTTTTTTCGAAATCGACTGACTTACATTTTTTGTTAAAATGAATGGTGACATTTTCGTGTTTTTCGGCTTCATTCATTAATAATGCCGTTAACTCACTTCTTGAAATAGAATTAATATACTCATGCTCACGACCACTATAATTTGATAAAAATGTGTTGCCTTCTTTATCGTGAATCATTCTGCCATTCATAGCAATACATAGTTTTTCAACCTTGTCTTCAATACCAACTAATTTCATGGCTTTAATGCCTCTATCTGAAAATGCTAGATTAATTGAACGACCAGCAGAAATGTCGACTTTCCGTAAATCGGGGCGCATTTCGTAAACTGTTACGTAGTAACCGCGTTGCCCCAAACGTAAGGCTAGGAGCGAACCGCAAAGTCCTGCACCAATGATGAGTATGTTTTGTTGTCTGTTATTTATATTCATATGTCTAATGAGCAGATTTTCAAAATCTAGAATTGATTATTTCAATTTCATCTGGAGTGTCTTCCCCAAATACTTTATTCCATGTGTTTGGGTCGTTTTCAAAAGTTCCTGAACCACAGCTAAAAATAGATATTATTGTGATAAATAATACAAATAATTTATTTTTCATTCAAAATAGCTTTTAATTTTTCAACCATATTAAACACATCTTGATATGAATTGTATAATGGCACTGGTGCACAACGAATAACATCTGGTTCTCTCCAATCGCTTATCACTCCAGCTTTTGTGAGTTTATCGTGTAATGCTTTGTCTGCATTTTTTACTTGTATTGATAGTTGACAACCACGTTCATCAGGATTGCTTGGTGTTATTATTTTTATGGTATTTTCTCCTAATTGTTTGAGTAAAAACTCGAAATAACCAGTTAACTTTTTAGATTTCTTTGTTAGTTTTTTAATACCAACTTCATTAAACATATCCAACGATGCTTTAATTGCTGCCATTGATAGAATAGGAGGATTACTTAATTGCCAACCTTCTGCTCCTGGAAGTACATCAAACTCATCACGCATTCTAAAACGGGTTTGCTTGTTATGGCTCCACCAACCTGTAAATCGGTTTAAGGATTTGTTGTAAGCATGACGTTCATGAATAAAGCAACCAGCTAAACTTCCTGGTCCTGAATTTAAATATTTATACGTACACCAAACAGCAAAATCTGCTCCCGAGTCATGTAAATTAAGTTCTACATTTCCTGCGCCATGAGCACAATCGAAACCAACCATGCACCTATGTTTATGCCCTAATTCTGCAATTCGTTTTAAATCGAAATATTGCCCTGTGTAATAATTAACACCACCAATCATAATGAGTGCAATTTCGTCACCTTGCTGTTCTAATATGGTTTCTAAATCATCATAATTTGCTAGTTCTTGACCTTCTCGAGCTTTCCAAAGAATTAATCCTTCTTTATCATCATATCCATGATGACGCAATTGTGATTCTACAGCATATTTATCCGAAGGAAAAGCATCAGCTTCAATAAGTATTTTATAGCGAGTTTTTGTTGGTTTGTAAAACGAGACCATCATAAAATGAAGGTTTGCCGTTAGCGTATTCATTACGATAACCTCAATTGGTTTTGCGCCAACAATTTTCGACATGCTTTCTGTAAGAAATTCATGATATGGTAACCAAGGGTTTTTAGCTTCGGTATGACCTTCAACTCCTAAATTAGCCCAATCTTCAAGTTCTTGATTGATATATGATTTTGTAGATTTTGGTTGTAAACCAAGCGAGTTTCCTGTCATATAAATCCATTTATTACCATGTTTGTCTTTGGGTATATGAAACTGATTTCTATAATGAGAAAGTTCGTCGTTTTGGTCTATTTCTTTAGCGTAATCTAAACCTAATTTATAGTTGGACAAAGTATTGTGTTTTGGTTTTACCCAAAAATAAGAATTATAAACATAGAATGAAAAAGAAAAAGCTCTTTAATCATTGATTTAAAAAGCTTTTAAATATATAGACGCATTGTGCGGAAAACTCTATATTTATTAGTGTATTAGTTGTAATCAAGACAAAAAACCTACATTTAAAAATATTTTTTTTGTTATTTTTTAATCAGTTATAACCTTTACATTGGTAAAAACTAAATTCCAACCACTATCACTTGTCTTATGTTCGGTAGCTATTTTTATACCATTAAAATCTTGGTAACTTTCAAACGTATTGGTAAGTGAAGGTTTGTCAGAATTACCTCTTCTAAACACCCATTCTTTAATTAAAAAGTCATTACCATAATAAATATCGTAAGCATCACCTGGAGTATAACCGCCTTCATTGGAATAGGTTAAAGTGATTTTGTTTAATTCAGTTTTACTTATTGGAGCTTCTGCTTTAGTGGATTCTGAAATAGTTGCATTTTTATCCCAAACCAATTGAAAAGGTATAAGTAACCAAAATTTATCGTTTACAAATCCGCCATTTACTTTTGTAGATAAACTATCAACATTTTTACGGTTATAAGTTAATGTGTCGGCTTCTGTAATTAGAGTAACATTGTTGGTTTTTGGCTTCCAACTCCAATTTCTTTGACCATTAAAAGTAAAATCTATTTGCGAAACATTTTTCCAGCTTTCAAAACCATGAGCATTGGCAATTTTTTTAGCAATAGATAATTGTTTTATTTCAGGTTGAGTTTCCTGTTTTTGTTTACAAGAAAAGCAAACTGAAACGAAAAATATAAGAATAAGGTTTTTCATAATAAATGATTTCCTCAAAGATATAAAACTATAAAATAGAAAGTTTTATCTTAGATTTTCAAATATTGATAATGGATAGTCACAACAAATATTTTGAATTGAAGGCGACTAAATTGTAATTAAGTTATGATTTTGAAGTGGTTTGATTAACTGTATGGGGATATACTGAGTTAGCTATTTTTTATGACAAAGTCAATCTTCATATTTAATGATTTTCTTTTATTAAATGAAGAAATTTAGCTTTAAATCTATTTAATCTAGGAATTGAAACTGCTTTTATATAAGGATGATTGGGATGCAATTTTTCATAATTTTGATGATAATCTTCACCTATCCAAAACTTTTGAAACGGGTACACTTCAGCAGCAACTTTTATGCTTTGCTCTTTTTCTAAAGCTTCTATTTTTTTTAAAATAATTCGCTTTTGTTCTTCATTTTGATAAAAAAGAATAGAGCGATATTGAGAACCTTTATCATTTCCTTGTCCGTTAACTTGCGTTATATTTTGAGAGCCAAAATACACCTCAACTAAAGTTGAAAAATTTACTACTTCTGGATTGTAAATAATCTCTACAGCTTCTGCATGTCCTGTTCTTCCTGTATTACTAGCCTCGTAAGTTGGGTTTAAAGTATGCCCACCAGCATATCCTGAAATAGATTCTTCTACACCTTTTACACTTTCGTAAATAGCTTCAACACACCAAAAACAACCGCTAGCAAAATAAGCTTTAGCTTTTCCATTTTGTAATGGAACTTGAATAGGTTCTGCGGTTATTAAACCTAATTCTATATTGCTTTTACTAGTTTTAGTTTTTACCTGTGCATTATTCTGGCAACTAAACATAAACACGAGTATTAATGCAGAAATTGAAGTTTTTAAATTTATCATTTTAATTATGCTTTAAGTTTATGTCGATGTAATTTGTAAAACTTAACGTTTAATAAAATAAAAAAGCCTTTACATTTCTGTAAAGGCTTTAAAATATATTATTTAAAACGGATTAAAGTTTCTTAAACATTTTTTCCATTTTTGCTTTTTGTTCTTCAGCTAAAGCAGCATCAACTAAAATTCTACCACTATGCTCATCAGTAATTACTTTTTTACGGGAACCGATTTCAACTTGTACTTGTGGTGGTATTGTAAAGAAAGAACCACCAGCAGCACCTCTTTCAATTGGAACAACTGCTAAACCATTTTTCACGTTTTTTCTAATTCTGTTATAAGCCGCAACTAAACGTTCTTCAATTTGTGCTTTATAATCATCAGATTTAGAAATTAATGCAGCCTCTTCTTTTTCAGTTTCAGCTAAAATATCATCAAGCTCACCTTTTTTATGTTTCAAGTGTATTTGACGTTCTTTTAAACGGTCTTTACTTTCAGAAACAACTACTTTTTTCTGTTCTATTTGAACTTTAAATTCTTTAATATGCTTTTCAGCTAATTCAATTTCTAATTCTTGAAATTCAACTTCTTTAGTTAGTGAATTAAATTCTCTGTTATTTCTAACATTTTTTTGTTGTTCACTATACTTTTTCATTAAAGCTTTAGATTCTTCAATAAGATTCTTTTTAGAAATAATATCGTTATCTGTTGCTTCTAAATTTGCTAAAAGTTTTTCTAACCTTAAGTTAAGTCCAGCAACTTCATCTTCTAAATCACGAACTTCTAATGGAAGTTCTCCACGTACATTTCTTATTTCATCGATACGAGAATCAATGAGTTGTAAATCATATAAAGCTCTTAAGCGCTGTTCTACAGATACTTCTTTCTTTTTTGCCATACTTTAAAAATACTTAACGGGATTGGTATTTGTCTTTGATAAAACGATTGCAAAATTAGTAATTTTTTTTGTAAGATATGCTACTAAAAGGGTTTTTGTGAACTGCTCACTTTCATAATGTCCAATATCGGCTAAAAGAATATTGTTTTCAGCTGTAAAAAAGTCATGATATTTTAAATCTGCAGTTATAAATGCATCAGCACCAGATGCTTTAGCTACTTGAATAGCAAAACTACCCGAGCCACCTAAAACGGCAACTTTTTTTATATGCTTATTTAATATTGATGAATGCCTAATGCATTCGGTTTTCATTTTAGTTTTTAAATAATTTAAAAATGCTAATCCATCCATCGATTCTTTTAATTCACCAATCATTCCCATGCCAATATGCTGATTTTTATTTTCTAGCGTGGTAATTTCGTAAGCAACTTCTTCGTATGAATGCGTTTTGAAAAGTGTTTGAAGGATTTTTGATTCTAAATGTTTTGCAAAAGTGACAGATATTTGTGTTTCTTCTTCTGTATGAATGTTTCCTTTTTGTCCTTTTGTTGGATTAGATTTTTCGTTTCCATTAAATGTACCTAAACCTTCAATATTAAAACTACAATCGCTGTAATTACCAATTCTTCCTGCGCCAGCTTTAAATAAAGTAGTTCGTAAATGTTCTGCTTCATTTTTTGGAACATAAGTTGTGAGTTTTTTTATAGTTTTGCTTTGCGGTATTAAAATATGTTTGTTTGTTAGTTCTAATTGATTACAAATCATATCATTTACACCTTGCAACGCATTATCTAATGCTGTGTGAATAGCAAAAATGGCAATATTATGTTTTATGGCTTTTAAAACCACACGTTCTACATAGGTTTTGCCAGTTAGCTTTTTTAAGCCCTTAAATATTATAGGATGAAAGCTAACAATAAGGTTGCAGTTTTCTTTAATAGCTTCGTCTATAACTGCTTCAAGTGTATCTAAAGTAACAAGAATTCCTGTTATTTTTTCGTTTTTATCGCCAACTAAAAGACCTACATTATCAAAATCTTCAGCGTAAGCTAAAGGTGCTAATTCTTCTAAGTGATTAATAACGTCTTGAATAATCATAGTTATTTGTGTTTAAATTCAAAGATAAAATAATTACATTCGCTTTAATGAAGTTGTATAGAAAAATATTCTTTCCATTTGTTCTAATTTATCATTCGGTTACTTATATGCGGAATAAGTTATATGATTTAGATATTAAAAAATCTATTTTGTATGATTTTCCTGTGATTTGTGTTGGAAACTTAAGTGTTGGTGGCACTGGAAAAACACCTATGATTGAGTATTTAATTAATTTGCTTAAAGATGATTATAATATAGCGACACTAAGCAGAGGTTATAAACGAAAATCTGAAGGATTTCAATTAGGAAATGAAGATGCTACTACTGAAATTTTAGGAGACGAACCTTTTCAGTTTTATAATAAATTCAAAAATGATATTCAAGTTGCAGTTGATGCTGATAGAAATAAAGGTATACAAAAACTGCGATGTTTAGAAAATAAACCAGATGTTATTTTGCTTGATGATGCATTTCAGCATAGAAAAGTAAAAGCTGGATTTAATATTTTACTTACTACATATAATAATCCTTATTTTGAGGATTTTGTGTTGCCAACTGGTAATTTACGTGAACCTAAAAGCGGAGCAAAACGTGCCAATATTATTATAGTTACTAAATGCCCGAAGGATTTAAGTGAAGTAGATAAAAAGGCAATTATTAAAAAAATTGAACCTGAAAATTATCAGCACGTGTTTTTTAGTTCTATTGCTTATTCAAATGAAGTGTTTTCAAATGATATATCTAAAAAACTTGAAGATTTACAAAATTTCACTCTAGTTACTGGAATTGCAAATGCAAACCCTTTAGTTGATTTTTTAAATGATAAGAACTTAAATTTTGAACATTTAAACTTTAAAGATCATCATGAATTTTCGCAGCAAGACATTATTCAATTAGAAAAGAAACAGCTAATTATTACTACCGAAAAAGATTTTATGAGGTTGAAACAATACGAATCTTTAAAAGATAAATTATTCTATTTGCCGATAACTGTAAATATAGATAACGAGCAAAAAGTTAATAAGTTGATTATAGATTTTGTTAACACCTCGCTTAGCTAAGCAGTAGCCGATTTGTTGTTTTTTGATGAAAGTGCATTGTAAAGTTTTTTCTCAAACTCTTCTTGTTTGAATGGTTTTGGTATAATATCAGTAAAGCCAGCTTCATCAAATTCGTGCATTTTGTCTTCAATTGTAACAGCTGTTAATGCAAAAATTGTTAATTCTTTATCAAAAGCTCTTATTCTTTTTGTGGCTTCAATACCACTAATTCCTGGCATGTGAATATCCATTAAAATAATATCGTATTTATTAGCTTTTATTTTTTCTACAGCTTCTTCACCATTATCAACTACTTCACAATAAAGATTCATTTTTGTAAGAATCTTTTTAGTAATCATTTGGTTTATTTTGTTGTCTTCAACTACTAAAATTTTAACCTCATCTAAATTTAATTCACTCGTGTCTCCACTAAAATAAGTTACTTCTTTTTCTTTAGCTTCTTCAACTGAAGAGTATTCAAGAGGTATGTCAAAATAGAACGTTGTGCCTTTACCTAACTCACTTTTTAAGTGAATTTTACCTTTTAAAATTTCAATTAAACCTTTAACAATAGAAAGTCCAAGCCCAGTACCACCATATTTACGATTAATTTGAATAGAACCTTGAGAGAAGCTTTCAAACATGTTTTCTTGCTTTTCTTGGCTTATACCAATACCATTATCTTCTACTTCAAAACGTAAACTATAAATATCATTTTTTTCTTTTATTTTGTACACTCTAATCCAAATGTCACCATCTTTTGTAAACTTAATGGAGTTACCGATTAGGTTAATTAGTATCTGAGAAATTTTTAATTGATCTGCAATAAAGTTTTCTGGTAAATCTTTATCGTATTCAAAATGAATTTTAATATTATTGTCATGAGCCGAATTATCTAAAGCCATAACAATATTGTTTATTTTCTTTTTTAAGTTGAAAGATTCAGGTTCAATATCAACTTTATTAGCTTCAATTTTATTTATTTGAAGAATATCGTTTATAAAAGTTAAAAGATAATCGCCTGAAAATTTAAGAGATTTTAAATGTTGAATTTGCTCAGGTTTGGGGTCTTCATCAAGTAACATATTACTTAAACCTGTTACTGCATATAAGGGTGTTCTTAATTCGTGTGTTACTGTTGATAAGAAGTTAGCTTTAGTTTTTGATGCTAATTCTGCTTTTTCTTTTGCAATAATAAGTTCTCCATTTTTTTTATGAAGCATATTATTGGTTTTCAATCGTATATTATTATTATTATAAAGCGATAAAGTTAAAAGTGATAGTATGGTAATTAAAGCAACACTTAAAATAGATATTAATGTGCCAAGGTCGTTCTTGCTATTGGCATCACTTAATTCTTCTTCCGTTTTTTTGTTCTTTTCTATTTGATCATTTATTAACGCTTGAATTCTCTTTTCTGGCGATAAATTTGCGCGTTTTACATATGTAAGAGAATCAGAAAGTTTTAAATGTGCTTTTAAATAATCATTTGCAAGTTTATAGTTTCCAACATTTTGATGAATGTCACTAAGTGTTAAATACCCTAAATTTAAAATTTCAACAAAATTATTTTCTTTAGCAATTTGCAAACCTTCGTTTGCAAAAGTTAAAGCTTTTTCATTATCACCTAAAAAAGTATAAATTTTACCATGGTTAATTAACCCACTACTTTCTGTTTTTAATAAATCATATCTTTTTGATAAAGCAACAGCTTGTTCTGTAAGCTCTCTAGCTTTAGAATAATTCTTTAAATACATATAAGTTTTACCTTCACAAAGAAGCACTTCTGCTAAGTTTATGTTTACGTCTTCTTGTTCAAAAAGCGACTTTGCAGAGATATAATAATCTCTTGCTTGGTAATAATCTTCTTTACTAGTATAAACATCGCCAAACGTTTTGTAAGAGTTTCCAAGGTTTACTTTATCATTTGAAAAACGTTGAACTTCTATGGCTTTATTTAAAGATTTTATAGCCTTATCGTCTTCTTCTATAATAAGTTGAAGTTTTCCTTTTATGGAATAAATTTCTCCAATGCTTTTTTTATTGTCTTGTTTTATTGCTATTTCAAGTGCTTCATCTAATTCTTTTTGAGCATCATAATAGTTGTAGCTATCAATCTTTAATTGAGCTTGAGAAATACGGTAATTAATGTTGTTTTGTATTATTTCAGGGTCGTTCTCAATGGTGTTTTGAGATAATATACTGAAACTTAACAGCATTAAAAGGGCACATATGTAGTTGTTAATTCGTGGCATTTCAATTTTATAGTGTCGACAAATATAAATTTTTTATCGACAAAATGCAATTTTTTCCGATAAATTACATATTAAATCGATAATTCTTTTAGAATATCCGCTTTCATTATCGTACCAACCAATAATTTTCACCATGTTTCCTATTACGGAAGTCATTTGCGAATCGAAAATACAAGAATGAGTATTTCCAACAATATCAATAGAAACTATTGGGTCTTCAGTATATTCTAAAATGCCTTTGTATTTGTTTTTTGAAGCCTCTTTAAAGGCATTGTTAATAGTTTCGATAGAAACTTCTTTTTTTACATTAAAAGTAATATCAGTTAATGAACCATTAATTACAGGAACTCTAATGCCGCAACCACCAATTACATTAGCAAGTTCTGGAAATATTTTTGTTAATGCTTTTGCAGCTCCAGTTGTTGTAGGAACAATAGATTGACTAGCTGCACGTGCCCTACGTAAATCTCGGTGCGGCTGGTCGTGTAAGCTTTGGTCTGTAGTATACGAATGTATTGTTGTTATATAAGCTTGATTAATACCACAAAGTGAATTGATAATATCTATCATTGGTGCTGCATTGTTTGTTGTACAAGATGCATTTGAAATTATGGTTTCTGTACCATCAATAATGTCATCATTTACACCTAAAACAATAGTTTTTATATCATCTTCAATTGAAGGGACACTCAAGATGACCTGTTTTGCACCGTTATTTATATGATATTGTAAATCTTTAGTTAATTTGAATTTTCCTGTAGCTTCAATAACAAAATCAATATTAAAAGGTTTCCAATTAATATCTTTTGGGTGCTTTTTATTAAGCAGAACAACTTTTTTGTTGTTAGCTATAATATGATTCTTATTATGAGAAATTGTGCCATCAAATATTCCATGAACACTATCATATTTAAGTAAATGACTTAATGTTTTAGCATCTGCTAAATCGTTTATAGCAACAATTTGAATGTTTTTATAGTTTTGAAGTAGTCTAAAAACGCGTCTGCCTATGCGCCCAAAACCATTTATGGCTACAGTAATCATATTAATTGATGTGTTTTTGTGCTTTGTAAGATGAACGTACCAAAGCGCTACTTTCTACATGACGGAAACCTAAATTTAACCCAATTTGTTTGTATTCGTCAAATTGGTCTGGATTGATAAATTGTTTTACAGGTAAGTGTTTTTTACTTGGTTGAAGATATTGACCAATAGTAACTATATCAACATCATTAGCTTTTAAATCATGAAGTGTTTCAATAACTTCATCACGGGTTTCGCCTAAGCCAAGCATAATGCCTGATTTTGTTCTGCGATGTCCTTGATTTTTTAAATATTTTAAAACACCTAAACTTCTATCGTATTTAGCTTGAATACGTACTTCGCGAGTTAATCGCCTAACGGTTTCTATATTATGAGATACAACTTCTGGAGCTACATCAATAATTCTATCAATATGTTGCTCGATACCTTGAAAATCTGGAATTAACGTTTCTAACGTCGTTTCAGGGTTCATTCTGCGTACAGCTTTTACCGTTTCGCTCCACATGATACTTCCCATATCTTTCAGGTCGTCTCTATCAACGCTTGTTAAAACAGCATGCTTAATTTGCATTAATTTAATTGAACGACCAATTTTTTCAGGTTCATCCCAATCAACAGTCTCAGGTCTGCCAGTTTTAACACCGCAAAAACCACAAGAACGCGTACAAGTATTTCCTAAAATCATAAAAGTTGCTGTGCCTTCTCCCCAACATTCTCCCATATTTGGACAACTTCCCGAAGTACAAATTGTATTTAATTTGTATTTGTCAACCAAACTTCTAAGTTCTGTGTACTTTTTACCCGTTGGAAGTTTTACACGAATCCATTTTGGTTTTTGTTGACGTTTAGGTAATATATTTGAAACAGTGTCTGTTTTCATCACTTTAAAATAAAGAAGCAAAGATACAAAGTATTCTTAATAAATGTATCTTATAAAGTAGTGAGAAACCAAACACCAAATCCTATTAAAAAGATAATTCCTAACCAACTTAAAATATGTAATTGTTTTGATGGTTGCCATTTTTTTGGTGTGTGTTTACTAGAAATTAGTACATAATTTATGATGGCATAAAAAGGAGCTGTAATAAAAGATAGAATAGTGGCGATCTTAATTAGCAAACCCATTTCTGAAGCTAAAAAGAAAAAGATACAAATAGTACCAATTGTTAGTAATGCAATCCAAAAGGCATAATTAAACTTTGAAGATTTTTTAAAAAGTAATTGAGTGGTTTTTGCCATAGCTCTTGGTGAAGCATCTAAAGTTGTTAGTGTCGTGCTAAACATAGTTGTAAATGCAGCAATACCAATAATAATGTATGCCCAATTACCTAAATTTATTGTGTACATATCTATTAATTGACTAGAGAATACACCTGCCGAATTACTAAATGTTTCATCACTATTAAACATAACCAAAGTGCCTAAAAGAAGAAAACCTATACCTAAAACAATGGTGCTGAAATAACCAATATTAAAATCGAATAATGCAGATTTTGGTGTGTATTCTTTAGTGTTTTTATGCTTTTCAATAACCCACAGCGAATGCCATACCGAAATATCTAACGGTGCAGGCATCCAACCCATAAATGCTATTAGAAAAGCGATTTCTATACTATTTTTAGGAAGTATTTGTTTAAAAGAAATAGGTTCAGAAGTATTTAGTAAAGCCATACTTACTGCAACAATGGTACTAATTGTTAGTGTGATGATAATTATTTTCATCAATCTATCTAGCAATTTATACTTTCCTACTATTAATATTGTTAAACAAATAATAAGAATAATTACAGTCCAAATCTCAGTACTTGTTACTAGTTTGTTTCCAATACTAAATGTCTCAAAATCCCCAAATAGCGTAGACGCTAAACCTGCCGTTACAATAGTAACCGCTGTTTGTATGGTAAACATGGTGGCTAAATTTAAAACGTAATACGTTGCTAAAACACCTTTACCTAATTTGTTGTAACCATCCAATAAGCTTTCGCCTGTTGCAGTCGCATATCGTGGACCAAATTGAAAAAATGGATATTTAAAAATGTTTACAAGCAATAAAGCCCAAAGTAAACCCAAACCAAAATCGGCACCAGCACGTGTAGATTGTACTAAATGAGAGACACCAATAGCAGCACCAGCAAATAATAATCCTGGACCAAGATTTTTAAGTTTATGAATCATTTAGATTTTTGAATGATTTCTGCAAGTAATTTTTTGGCACGTAAAAGTTTCACTTTTACATTATTAATTGGTTCGTTAAGGCTGTTAGAAATTTCTTTATAGCTTAATTCTTGAAAATAGCGTAAATTTATAACTTCTTGATAATGAGGTTTTAATTTTTTAATGTCGCGTAATAATTTTGCTAAATGTTGCTCGTTTATAAGCTTATCTTCAGCTGAAGGCGATTCGTCTAATACCTGTAGAACTTTGTGGTCATTTTTTGAAAGTACTTGAGAAATAGAATTTTTTTCTTTTCGCAATAAATCTATATGAATGTTTTTTGAGATAGTAATTAACCATGTTTTGAATTTATAAGAATCATCAAAAGTTTCAATTTTATCAAACGCTTTTGAGAATGTTTGTATAGTAATGTCCTCTGCGTCATTTTCGTTTTCAATACGCTTTAATTGAAACCCATAAACATCATCCCAAAACAAATCTAATAAGTAATTAAATGCTTTTTGGTCATTCTTTTTTGCACGTTTAATGGCGTTTTTTATTTCCAATGGTTGGGTTTTGAAATAAGATTGGATATAAAGATAGTTAATTGACTAATAATTAAAAATATTTCTAAAAAGGGAAGTAAAAAAATAAGGTCAATTTCGTTTAATTTTTTAGCTGAAAATCCTATAATAGCATATTGAATAATGAATCGAAATAAACATAAAGAAATTACTATAAGAGGTTTATATACTATTGTTAATAGAATTATTGATAATGCCCAAAAATAAAATTGAGACAAATAAAATAAAGCTAATAAAATTTTATGTTTTAATTTATAATGTTTTGCGGTTGAAACGTGACGTCTTTTTTGTTTAAACCAGTTTTTAAAAGTTGTTTCTGGTTTAGATTCGGTAAAACTATCTTTTGTGAAGCAGATAGCAGTATTATTTTTGTTTGCAATCTGATTTATAAATAAATCGTCGTCACCAGAACGCACTTTCATATGATTCATAAAACCACTCGCATTAAAAAACTCGTTTTTTGTATATGCTAAATTTCTACCAACTCCCATATATGGCATACCTAATTTGGCAAACGAAAAATATTGAATGGCAGTTATAAGTGTTTCAAAACGAATGAGTTTATTTAAAAATGAATTTTTAACTTTTGAATACGCTCCGTAACCTAAAATAATTGTTTTTTTAGATGAAAAATGAGAACACATTTGCTTTATCCAATCGTTAGAAACCAGTTTGCAATCCGCATCAGTAAATAATAAATAATTATTTTTAGAAGCTTTTATGCCAAGTGTTAAAGCATATTTTTTACTTGCCCAAAAGGCTTCATTGTTTTTAACGTCGACAATTTTTATGTTAGAATATTTTTTTGAAAAAGTTTCCATAACTTCAAGTGTGTCATCATAGGAAGCATCATTAATTAAAACAATTTCAAAATCTGGATAGTTTTGAGAAATGATTGAAGGTAAAAATTTCTTTAAATTTTCGGCTTCATTTTTAGCGCAAATAATAACGGAAACTGGATAATGTTTTGAAGTATTTTCTTTGGGTTTTATAAAAGCAAACCTTCCAAAGAAAAAAAGATAAAATATAACTTGAATAAAAACTACTATAATAAATAAGTAGAAAATTAAATCAAGAAATGCCATAAACTACTAAGAGTGTTGAGGTTCGTTACAATCACTAAATTGGTCTGGAGTTTTTCCACAGAAACCACAAGATTCTCCACTTTCATTTAATACGGGGTTCTGACTAGCACAAGTACCAGCAAATTTCCCGTCTTTTTTTGCCCAAATTTTTATAGCAATTCCGGCAACTCCTAAGCTTAGTAAAATGATAGTTATTAAAAGAAGTTTCATCTTAAATTATTTTATGCAAAGATACAGTTTTTGCTATAATTTTTAATGTAAAAATTATATGGAAATGTGACGAGTTTGTTTTTTATGTGTCTTAAAATCAATTATTTGTATATTTATAATATCTAACCTATTAAAAATTTATTTTATGAAAAAATTATTTGCAGAATTTTTTGGAACATTTTGGCTTGTATTTGGAGGTTGTGGAAGTGCTGTTTTTGCAGCAGGTTTTCCAGACTTAGGAATTGGCTTTGTAGGCGTGGCATTAGCATTCGGTCTTACCGTTTTAACAATGGCTTATGCAGTAGGGCATATTTCTGGAGGGCATTTTAATCCAGCGGTTTCACTTGGTTTATGGGCAGGAGGGAAGTTAGCTAAAAACTTAATAGGCTATATAATAGCACAATTAGTAGGGGCAATTGCCGCCGCAGGAGCTTTATATTTAATTTTAACTAATAAATCGGACTTTGTTTCTATTGGTGGCTTTGCTGCAAATGGTTATGGCGATTTATCTCCTGACGGCTATTCTATGACAGCCGCTTTAATAGCTGAGTTTTTATTAACCATGTTTTTCCTATTAATTATTTTAGGAAGTACAAATGCAAGAGCACCAAAAGGATTTGCACCAATAGCTATTGGTTTGGGTTTAACGTTGATACATTTAATTAGTATTCCTATAACAAATACATCAGTTAATCCAGCACGTTCTACAAGTCAAGCTTTATTTGCTGGCGGCGAATATACAAGTCAGCTTTGGTTGTTTTGGGTTGCACCTATTGCGGGAGCAATAATAGCTGGATTTATTCATAAAGCCTTATTTGATAAAGAATAATTAAGACATAATTATAGCAATAAAAATCGCCACATTTTTAATTAAAAATGTGGCGATTTTGTTAGATTATAATAACTATTAATATATTTATTGTAAGCTAATTTCTGCAACTAAGTTTTCTAAAGATGCATTTGTATTACCTCCTTTTGGCTCAATAGTAATATTTAAAGCTAAAGCATTTTCGGTGTAAGGCAATGTTTTTAATTGCCTATCCATTTCGCTTAAAATGCCTAAACTCACCATTTTACCTTGTAATTCTGCCCATATTTGGTAGCATTGTTCTTCTGGTAATTTTGGTAACGAAACTACATCAATCATTGATGTTTTTTCTTTAGGATTAATGTATGCAACAGTTTTTAAATTTTTTGCTCTTTCATTTCCTTTTATGATATATTTCTCAGTTTCAGGATTGTTAAGCTTTAAAAGTTCACGCATCACATTATCAAGCATTCTGTTGTTTTGTGCAATATCGCTACGTAAATCAAAAATTTCATCTACAACCATTTGGTTTTCATTTGATAACTTTTGATTTTGAGCATAAAATAAATATGAAGTTCCAGCAAAAATTAATGCAGCAATACTTGCAGCAACACTAAATTTATACCATGACTTGTATTTTTTAGTAGTATTCATTTTTATTACAGGTTGCTCATCAAGCTCTTCTAAAATATTATTTAAGATGCTTTTTGGAGCTTCAACAGCATTGCTTTTTGCAACCACTTCAAGGTTAAATTGTAATGTGTTGTATGCATTTTGTACTTCAATGGATTTTGAAATATAAGTTTCAACCATTTCTGTTTCAGTAGAAGTAGTTTCACCTAATAGATATTTTTCTAATAGACCAGAATTTAAAAAAGTAGTTATTTTCTCATTCATGACGTTATTTATTGAGGGTTGTAAATTTTTCTCATTTCACGTAACCCAATTTTTAATCTCGATTTTATAGTTCCTAGTGGAATATTTAATTCATCACTAGCTTCTTGTTGTGTCATACCCTCAAAAAAGAGCGCATTAATTACTATTTGATATTTTTCATCTAAGCTACTTAGGTGTTTTTTAATATCTAAAACATCTTGGTTTAATTCGCCTGACGTTATCTTATATACGGCAGATTTCTCAAGTTGGACTTCTTTACCGCTTTTGTTCTTTTGAGAACGCACTTTGTCAATAGCAGTATTATATGCAATTCTATATAACCACGTAAATAATTTTGCTTTTGATGCATCGTATTTTTTTGAGTAACGCCAAATTTTCACGAAGCTTTCTTGTAATACATCTTGTGCCGTATTATCGTCCGATATTATTTTTTTAATAACACCCAATAATGCATCCGCATAATTTTCATACAGTAAAGTGATAGCTTTTTTGTCGCTTTGCCCTAATAAGTTTACTATTTGTTTTTCTATTGAAGAAATCAAGATAAATTCAGTTTATACGTATTGGTTAATTTGGTGCATAATGGCGACTAAGTTAGAAATTTCTTTTTTTATAAAATATTCACCTCGGTTTCAATAGAAATATTGAATAATCTTTTAATTGTTTTTTGAATTAATTTTGAAAGATTTAATATGTCTGAACCATTAGCGTTTCCATAGTTAACAAGTACTAAAGCCTGATTTTTGTGTACACCATAATTACCAAAACGTTTACCTTTAAAACCTGATTTTTCAATTAACCAACCCGCAGGAATTTTTATTTCATTTTCTGAAACGGAATAACTAGGAATATCTGGAAAGTTAATTTTTAAAGCTTCTAATTCTTTAGATGAAATTATTGGGTTTTTGAAAAAACTACCACTATTGCCAATTTCTTTTGGGTTTGGTAATTTACTCTCTCTAATAGTTATTACAGCTTTTGAAACATCTTGAATAGTTGGATTTTTAATACCCATAAAATCAAGTTGAGAAGTAATTGTGCCGTAATTTATATGAAGTTTATGGTTTTGTTTTGTAAGTTTAAGAGTTACACTTGTAATAATATATTTTTCTTTAGCATTTTGCTTAAAGATTGAGTTTCTGTAACCAAAATCACAATCGGTATTATTAAAAATTTTAGAAGCATGATTGTCTATTGAAATAGCTTCACATGATACAAATGAGTCTTTTAACTCAACACCATAAGCACCAATATTTTGAATAGGAGCAGTGCCAACATTTCCTGGTATTAGTGATAAGTTTTCAATACCGCCAAAATTGTTATTAATACACCAAAGCACAAATTCGTGCCAATTTTCACCGGCATTCGCTTTAACTAAAACTAAATTTTCATCTTCAGAAACAATTTCAATGCCTTTTAAATTTACATGAATAACTAAACAATTTTGATTTTTAGTAAGTAGCATATTGCTGCCACCACCTAGAATAAGTTTATTGGGGTATTCTTTTAAAGTTAAAACTTCTTTTAATTCATCAATATTTGAAACTGAAATAAAGTAAGATGCTTCAACATCAATACCAAAAGTATTAAAGGGTTTTAAAGATATGTTTTGTTCAATATGCACTAGTCTTTATAAATTTTTAAGGCTTCTTTTATAATATTTACAGCTTTTATTAAACTTTCTTTTTTAAGTACGTAAGCTATTCTAATTTGGTTTAAACCTGTGTTTGGCGTGGAGTAAAACCCACCAGCTGGAGCAACCATAACGGTTTCGTCATTAACATCAAAATGTTCTAAAATCCATTGTGCAAAATCATCCGAATTTTTAACGGGTAACTCAACAATACAATAAAAAGCACCTTTTGGTTTTGCTACTTTAACGCCTTCAATTTTTTGTAATTCAGTTATTAGCGTGTTTCTTCGTTCTACATATTCTTTAATAACATCATCAAAATAACTTTGTGGAGTTTCAAGAGCAGCTTCGCTTGCAATTTGAGCAAATGTTGGAGGACTTAAACGTGCTTGTGCAAATTTTAAAACCGTTTCTAAAACGGACTTATTTTTAGTTACTAAACAACCAATTCTTGCGCCACACATGCTATATCGTTTAGATACAGAATCTATCATAATTGCATGTTCATCTAATCCAACTTCTTGCATTACTGAATAATGTGTGTTTCCATCGTATACAAATTCACGATATACTTCATCTGCAATTAAAAATAAATCATGTTTTTTAACAATAGCGGCTAGTTTTTGTATTTCTTCTTTTGAATATAAATAACCTGTTGGGTTTCCTGGGTTACAGATTAAAATAGCTTTTGTTTTTGGTGTAATTAGTTTTTCAAATTCTTCAATTGCTGGTAACGCAAAATTATCTTCAATTTTAGAAATAACAGGAACCACTTTTATGCCCGAAGCAGTAGAGAATCCATTGTAATTAGCATAAAATGGTTCGGGAATAATAATTTCATCATCTACATCCATAATACTTCCAAACGCAAAAAGAAGTGCTTCGCTACCTCCAGTAGTTACAACAATATCATTATGAGAAACCTCAATATGATGTTTTTTGTAATAAGTAGCTATTTTCTGTCTGTACGTTTCAGAACCTTCCGACCTAGAATAAGCTAATACTTCTAGTGTGCTATTTTTTACAGCCTGTAAAGCGATTTTAGGAGTTTTAATATCTGGTTGACCGATATTTAAATAATAAATTGACTTTCCGTTTTTCACAGCTTGTTCTGCAAAAGGAACTAATTTGCGAATGGGCGATTGTGGCATTAACTGCCCCTTTTTTGAAATTGTTGGCATTTATAATGAGTTTAAAGTACAAAGTTGAGAAAATTATCTTAAAGTTTTTTTAAAAAACAACTCTAAATCAATAAGCTATTCTAAAGAATTGTAAATTGATGATAAAAATATTCTGTTTTTAATATGAAAAAAATTTTTGCTTTAGTAATGTTGTTTTTTTGTTTGAGTCATCTTAGTTTTTCTCAAGGGAAGTTTGTTATTCAAAATAAAAAACATTCAGATAAAATTAAGTTTAAATTTATAAATAACTTAATTATTATTCCTGTTGAAATTAATGGTGTAGAATTGTCTTTTTTATTAGATACTGGTGTTAGTAAGCCTATTATTTTTAATTTTTTAAATGTATCAGACACCTTAAAAATTAAAAACGCTGAGAAAATTTATTTAAGAGGTTTAGGCGAAGGCGAATCTGTTGAAGCACTAAAATCGAAAAATAATGTTATGAAAATTGGTGATGCTATTAAGTTAAACCAAGAGTTATATGCAGTTTATGATGCTAATTTAAATTTTGCACCAAGATTAGGTGTTCCTGTTCATGGTATTTTAGGTTTCGATTTATTCAAAGATTTTGTTGTTGAAATAAATTATTCTAATAGATATATTAGAATAACTGAGCCACAGAGTTTTAATTATAAAAATTGCAGAAAATGTGAACGCTTAAACCTAGAGTTCTATAATAATAAACCTTATTTAAATGCAAAAGTTAAAATTAATAATAATGAGATTCCCGTTAAATTATTAATAGATACTGGAGGTAGTGATGCTTTGTGGTTATTTGAAGACGATTCATTGGGTTTAGTATCTGATAAAAAATATTTTAATGATTTTTTAGGTCATGGACTTAGTGGAAGCGTTTATGGGAAACGTTCTAAAATTGATGCGTTTTCTTTAAAAAGATTTGTTGTAGAAAAGGCTAATGTTGCATACCCGGATTCTGCATCTATTTCTTATGCTAGACAATTTAAAGGGCGTAATGGTAGTTTAGCAGGCAATATATTAAAACGATTTAATCTTATAATTGATTATCAAAAAGCCAAAATCACACTAAAAAAGAATTCTCATTTTAAAGAACCATTTAGCTATAATAAAAGCGGCATCGAGTTAGCACATATAGGTGTAAGACTTGTAAGAGAAAGAGATGCCTCTAAAAGTGAAGATAAGAGTTCTTTGACTAAAGGAAGTCAGCAAAATAGTACAACTATTATTATAGAGGTTAAGTATAAATTTTCTCTAAAACCATCTTATTCTATAGTTGAATTGCGGGTAGGTTCTCCAGCGCATAGAGCAGGATTAATGATTGGAGATATTGTTTTATCTATTAACGGAAAACCAACATACCAATATTCATTGCAAGATTTAATATATAAGTTCTATGATGAGGCAGGTAAAAGAATAAGGTTAAAAGTTGAAAGAAAAGGCGTGATTTTAACTTTTAATTTTCAATTAGAAAGCCTGTTTTAAATAAAAAGAGCCAAAGTATTTAAATACTTTGGCTCTTTTTATTTTTTAAGAATAACAGATTATTGCTCCATTACACTTTTGTCTTTCTTTTTAAGAACACTTTCTTTACTAGAATCTACAACTAAACCTTTTATTTTTAAGGCAATAGTTGGTGTTACAGCATTAGAAATAACTGTGATAGTTTTTCTAATAGGGTTTACTCTATTAGTATCATACTTTACCTCAATTTTTCCAGTTTCACCAGGTAAAATTGAACCTTTAGGCTTTTTAGGTATGGTACAACCACAACTAGAACTTACTTTAGAAATTATAAGTGGAGCATCACCAGTATTTGTAAACTCAAAAATTCTTACACCATTAGATCCTTTTTCAATAGTTCCGTAATCAATGGTATCAGTTTTAAATTCTATTTTTGCTACTTTTTCTTGTGCATTAACAGAAAAACTGATTAATCCGATAAATAAAATTGTAATTAATTGTTTCATTACTTTTAATTTTAAATTCATGTCAAACATACTTACTTTTTCTACAATCTGCAAAAATATTAGACGTAATGCACGTTTGTTAACATATCCAACTTAGTTAAATGTACAAATAACTTTCCTGTTTTTTATCAATAACTCTTATTGCTTTCACAGAAAAAGAAATATAAGTACTTTTGCAAATTAAGATTCAAAAACTATTCCAAAGTATGCAAATTCCATCAAAATATGATGCAAGTCAGGTAGAAAGTAAATGGTACGATTACTGGATGAAGCACAATTATTTTCATTCAAAACCAGATGAAAGAGAGCCGTATACTATTGTAATTCCTCCACCAAACGTTACAGGCGTGTTACATATGGGTCACATGCTTAATAACACTATTCAAGACGTGTTAATTCGTCGTGCGCGTTTACAAGGTAAAAATGCGTGTTGGGTTCCGGGAACAGACCATGCGTCTATTGCTACCGAAGCTAAGGTGGTTGCAAAGTTAAAAGAGCAAGGTATTGATAAAAATGATTTGTCTCGTGATGAGTTTTTGAAGCATGCTTGGGATTGGACAGAAGAATATGGAGGAGTAATCTTAGAACAATTAAAGAAATTAGGTTGTTCTTGCGATTGGGATAGAACCAAATTTACAATGGATGATGATATGTCTGAAGCTGTAATTAAAGTATTTGTAGATTTATACAATAAAGGTTTAATTTATCGTGGCTATAGAATGGTAAATTGGGACCCAGAAGCAAAAACAACCTTATCTGATGAAGAAGTAATTCATGTTGAAAAACAAGGGTTATTATATTATTTAGAATATAAAATTGAAGGTAGTAACGACAAGCTAACCATAGCGACTACAAGACCTGAAACTATTTTTGGAGATACAGCAATCTGTATAAACCCTAATGATGAACGTTTCACACATTTAAAAGGAAAGAAGGCAATTGTGCCTATCTGCGGAAGAGTAATTCCTATTATAGAAGATGAATATGTAGATATTGAATTTGGTACAGGTTGTTTAAAAGTAACACCTGCTCACGATGAAAATGATAAGGCTTTAGGAGAAAAACACAATCTAGAAGTTGTAGATATTTTTAATGAAGATGCATCGTTGAATAGCTTCGGAATGCACTACGAGGGAAAAGATAGATTCGTAGTAAGAAAAGAAATAGTAAAAGAATTAGAAGAAAAAGGATTTTTGGTGAAAACTGAAACACACCTTAATAAAGTAGGAACTTCAGAAAGAACAAAAGCAGTTATAGAACCAAGATTAAGTGATCAGTGGTTTTTAAAAATGGAAGACTTAGTAAAACCAGCAATAAAAGCAGTTTTAGGTAAAGATTCTGAAATAAATTTATATCCAAAGAAGTTTGAAAATACGTATAGGCACTGGATGGAGAATATTCGCGATTGGAATATTTCTCGTCAATTACTTTGGGGGCAACAAATTCCAGCTTATTTCTATGGAGATGGAAAAGAAGATTTTGTTGTAGCTGAAACTATTGAGGAAGCAGTAGAACTAGCAAAAGTGGCAGTTAACAACCAAGAGCTAACAGCTAATAGCTTAAAACAAGAAACAGATGCATTAGATACTTGGTTTTCTTCTTGGTTATGGCCAATGAGTGTGTTTGACGGCATTAGAAATCCAGAAAACGAAGACATAAAATATTACTATCCAACCAACGATTTGGTTACAGGTCCAGATATTTTATTCTTTTGGGTTGCCCGTATGATTATTGCAGGATACGAATATAAAAACCAAAAACCATTTAATAATGTTTACTTAACAGGATTAGTTCGCGATAAGCAACGTCGTAAAATGAGTAAATCATTAGGTAATTCACCAGATGCGTTAAAGCTTATAGAAGAATACACAGCAGATGGAGTTCGTGTTGGATTATTATTAAGTAGTGCAGCAGGAAACGATTTAATGTTTGAAGAAACCTTATGTCAACAAGGAAAAGGGTTTGGAAACAAAATTTGGAATGCATTTCAATTAACTAACCTTTGGAAAGTAGCAGATATTGAGCAGCCAAATTCTAGTAAAATAGCCTTAGAATGGTACGAATCTAAATTTCAGCAAACTTTATTAGAAATTGAAGACCATTTTAGTAAATATAGATTGTCTGATGCTTTAATGACTATCTATAAGTTAATTTATGATGATTTCTGTGGATGGTTATTAGAGATTGTAAAACCAGCATATCAACAACCCATTGATTCAAAAACGTATAAAAATGTAATCGCCATATTTGAAGATAATTTAAAAATTCTTCATCCATTTATGCCATTTTTAACTGAAGATATTTGGCAATATATTTCCGAACGTTCACCTGAAGAAGCTTTGATTGTTGCAAAATGGCCAGAAGCTAAAGCTATCAATTCAATATTAATTTCTGAATTTGATTTTGCTTCGGAAGTTATTTCGGGAATTCGCTCTATTAGGAAAGAAAAGAATATTACCTTTAAAGAAGCCATTGAATTTTCAGTAATAAATAATGAAAATACAAACACTACGTTTGATGATGTTATTGTTAAACTTGGGAATCTTGAAGCTGTTAATTATGTAAAGGAAGCAGTTGAAGGCGCTTTAACATATAGAGTGAAATCTAATGAGTATTTTATTCCAATATACGGTGCAATAGATGTTGAAGCCGAAATTAAAAAACTAACGGAAGAATTAAATTATACTGAAGGGTTTTTAAAATCGGTACAAAAGAAGCTTTCTAACGAGCGTTTTGTGGCTGGAGCACCAGAACAAGTGGTTGTTAGTGAAAAGAAAAAAGAAGCAGATGCTTTGGCTAAAATAGAAACTCTAAAAGCTAGTTTAGATAGTTTGAATTAGTTTTTTT
>Ga0256845_1000950_pt1 | contig 24775 bp, 20 predicted proteins | sample RiftiametaG_FD_189101 | JGI IMG/M metagenome (GOLD analysis project Ga0256845, IMG submission 189101) | Tube worm associated microbial communities from hydrothermal vent at the East Pacific Rise, Pacific Ocean - Riftia | ecosystem: Host-associated > Annelida > Integument > Unclassified ... | reverse complement strand
ACACCTATTATGCAAATAACAACTCTACTACTTTTAATATTGTTGGCGGTGCAGCTAATAGTTGTGACTCCTTGGTAACACTTGATTTAACGATTAGCAACTCTACTACTGGTATAGACACCAGAACTGAATGTGATTCTCTTACTTGGATTGATGGTAACACCTATTATGCAAATAACAACTCTACTACTTTTAATATTGTTGGCGGTGCAGCTAATAGTTGTGACTCCTTGGTAACACTTGATTTAACGATTAGCAGCTCTACTACTGGTATAGACACCAGAACTGAATGTGATTCTCTTACTTGGATTGATGGTAACACCTATTATGCAAATAACAACTCTGCTACTTTTAATATTGTTGGTGGTGCAGCTAATAGTTGCGACTCTCTAGTAACACTTGATTTAACAATTAATACAATTAATCTATCTGTAACTCAAACAGGAACATTATTAACTGCTGATGAATCAGGAGCTAGTTATCAATGGTTGAACTGCCTTGCAATGACGCCAATAAGTGGAGCTGTAAATCAATCCTATACAGCTACAACCAATGGAGATTATGCCGTAACCATTACTAAGAATGGATGTTCAGATACTTCCGTATGTTATTCGGTAACTGGAGTTAGCATCATCGAAAATAATTTTGAAAATGGACCACTACTCTACCCTAATCCAACAGACGGTAATTTCTCCATTGATTTAGGAAAAAATTATCAAAACCTAACTATTACCATCACAGATGTAAGAGGGAAATTAATTCAATCTAACACATATACTAAAAGCCAATTGTTAAACCTAAAATTAGAAGAACCAGCAGGAATCTATTTCTTGAATATTGAATCAGGAAACAAGAATGCTGTAATTCGACTACTAAAAGAATAACAGTTTGCCAACAATCTCTATATTTCATTATGTTGGCTGATTATCCTACATTTGGTTTCGCTTAACGAAAACATAGAGTTGTCGTTAAGCGAAACTTCTCAAAACACCAATCTCAAGAATTCTCTTAAAGATATTTTCATTTTAATAGCTAAATTAATATTGGCTTTATTGTTGCAATTCAATCTGCATGAAACTTCTTACTACTATATTATTCGTTTTATTCTTTGTTTCAGTAAAAGCCAACAACATTAGCTGCGTTACTTATAACGTAAACTACAGCTTTATCAACGAAAAGATAGTCCCTATTTTAGAAGAGATTAACGCTGATGTGGTTATTCTACAAGAAACAAATGCCAAATGGAAAGAAATAATTAAGAACGGACTTCACAAGAAATACCCTCACATTAAATTCAGGAATATTGGAAGTGCAAGCGGCTTAGCAGTGCTTTCTAAATATCCCATTATAGAAATTAAATACCTTAGAAATAAACCCGGTTGGTTCCGATCAGGATTAGTTACCATAAAAAAAGATCAGGATACTATACAATTTCTTAATGTTCATTTAAAGCCGCCATTGTCAAATAAAGGTCTCATAGGTTGGAACGCTTATTTTAAAGCAGATGAAATTCATGTTGAGGAAATAAAACAATTTATGGATAGCTTAAACCCCAACCTTCCTACTATAATTTTAGGCGATTTTAATGAAAATGATAATGGTAAATGTTTAAAATGGTTACAAAACGAGATGAATTTTACTGATGCTTTACCCCTATTTGATAAAAGAACAAAAACATGGCGTTTTGTTTTACTTAGAGGAAGATATGACCACATCGTTTTCAATAAAAAATTCTCTTGTACCCATGCAAGAGTCTATAAAGAAGGTAAATCGGATCATTTCCCCGTATTTGCCGACTTTAAAATAAACTAGCTTACCCTCATTTTTTTATTCCTAAATATAAAACCTAACAATAAACACCTTATCTCTAAACCTTTTCTTTCCTTTGCAAAATGGAGATGAAAACAATCGTATTAAGTAGAAGAAAAGAAAGTTCAATACAAAGAAAACACCCTTGGATATTTTCTGGAGCAATAAATAGAATTATTAGCGATACTGGTGAAGCACCAATTAGCGGAGAGTTAGTAGAAGTTGTAGATATTAACAACAACTTTTTAGCATTGGGCTATTTTAGTGATGGGACTATTGCTATTCGTATCATCTCTTTTGAAAAAGTAGAAATCAATCAAGATTTTTGGAACAATACCATACAATCTGCTTACAACGTAAGAGAAAGTTTAGGTTTAACAAATGATAAGAGCACTAACATTTATCGCTTAATGCATGCTGAAGGAGATGGGATTTCTGGCTTAGTAATCGATTTTTACAACGGTACAGCTATTATACAAGCACACACCATTGGTATTTATAATGCTATTGATGAAATTAGCTTAGCATTACAACATGTTTATAAAAAATCACTTGTTGCCATTTATAACAAAAGTGCCGAAAGCATCGCTAAACAAACATCAGAAACAGCAGAGAACTCATACATCTACAACAATGGAGAATCAAATTTAGTTGGTTTAGAAAACGATAATCAGTTTAATTTAGATTGGATTAATGGACAAAAAACTGGTTTCTTTTTAGATCAACGAGAAAATCGAAAACTAATAGCTGATTATAGTAAAGGAAAAAAGGTACTAAACACATTTTGTTATTCTGGAGGATTTTCAGTTTATGCGTTAAAAGCTGGAGCTACCGAAGTTCATTCGGTTGATAGTTCTCAAAAGGCAATTGATTTAACAGATGCTAACATTAAGTTAAATAAACTTAAAAACCATACCTCTTTTGTTTCTGATACGCTAGATTACTTAAAAGAGAACACCATTGATTATGATGTTATTATTTTAGACCCTCCTGCTTACGCTAAAAACAAAAAAGCGAAACACAATGCCATACAAGGTTATAAACGTTTAAACTTAATGGCATTAAAACAAATTAAGGCTGGCGGAATACTCTTTACTTTTTCTTGTTCGCAAGTAATCAATCGTAAATTATTTTACGATACTATTACTGCTGCTGCAATTGAGAGTGGTAGAAAAATTAGAGTTTTACACCACCTTTCTCAACCCGCAGATCATCCAGTAAATATTTATCACCCCGAAGGTGAATATTTAAAAGGATTGGTACTCTATGTTGAATAATTTTAATAATCAAGTCAATATAAATAGTTAATTTTCGTTTTAGTTGTATTGGTTTTACATCATTAATAATGAAAAAAACATACTTAATACTAATTCTACTTTTAGTTCCTTTTTTTGGTTTTAATCAAAATTTTGGAGCTGGAGGCTCTGTATTGTACAATGTGCAATCCGAAAGTTTTGGAGCTGGAGCGCGAGTAAGTATTTACCCTGACAAAAGCGTTAGTTTTGTGCCGCAATTTTCTTATTTTTTTATTGGCCCTATTTCAGAATGGACTGCTGGTCTTAGTTTAGAACTAAAAGTTATGAGGAATAAATATAATAACATTTATCTTTTAGTACATGGAGGTTATAACAATTGGCTTAATCCAGGAAATTCTGCTTTAGAAGGAGCACAAACTGCTAATATAAACTTTGAAGGAGGTATTGGAATTGTTGGAGTAAATTGTTTACGTCCATTTTTAGAGTATCGATACAATGTTAGATTTCAAGAAAGTCATTTACAACTCGGATTATTGTATATCTTTGGTTGTAAAAAAAATACAGCTGGATATAGAAATCTTAACAGAATGAGACGCAGAGTAAAATGTTCTATTTACGAATAAATTAACCCTTTATGAAAAAACTAAACTTAACAACCACCCTATTTTTGGCGATATTTTTTATTGCAATAACAACAATAAACACAAGCTGTAAAAAAGATAGAATTGAAGTACCTGAAGAAGAGGAGCAAGAATTAAATGAATATAATTCTGTTAACGATTATCTAGACAGTAAAAAACAAGAAGAACAAGATTTTGAAATAACAGGACCAAGCAATGACACCATAGTGGGAAATCAAGGTACAAGGATTTATGGTATGAAAAGTTGTTTACGAGATGTTAATGGAGACACAATAGATTATCCTTTCCATGTACACTTGGTAGAACTTTACACTCCTAAAGACATGATTTATTGGCAAATGCCAACTGTTGCTAATGGTAATATTTTAGAAACTGATGGAGAAATAAGAATTAGATCAACAAAAAATGGACAAGACTTAAGTTTAAACTGTCCATTTAGTTTTGAAATGCCGAACGCTGCAACAAATAGCAACATGACTCTTTTTAAAGGAACTGATAACGGAACCTTTGTAGATTGGGCGAATAGCGGAAGTAATTTTACGTTAACAAATTATGGCTATTTAGGTTCAACTAGTACTTTCGGATGGTTAAATGCCGACATGCAAATTGGAAATGGATCTGGAAGTACCATTACATTTGCTTCTCAAACTGATAATTTAACTAACGTAGGAATCTTTATTTATATACCAGCAACACGAACTGTTATGCAAGTTTATAATTTAACTTCAGGGATTATTCCTAATGGAACTGCTATTAAAATTGTGTTAATGGCTGTAAATGCCAATGGACAACTATTCAGCTATACTGAAAGTAGAACTACTAATGCAAACACTACAATTACTGTTAGTTTAAACTCAACTACTGATACAGCTTTAACTACCCACTTAGATGCACTATAAACAATTTCATCTTAATAACTTACAACATTAAAAAGCGGTAAATTAGCAATAAGGGACTAGCTTTATACTTATATAATCATAAGATTATTAATTTTTAGTTCGAAAAGGTAGGAGCAATTTATGTTTCTACCTTTTTTTAGATTATGACAACTTGATTTTCTTCTTAAAAACTTGTACTTTCGTTTAACAACATATTTTATATCACATTAAAAACGTGACATAGAATCGCGTTGGATGTAATGAGTGAGTTGGCAACCACACAAAACAAAAAAGTACTTCGTACACATTTGTTTTTTTGCCTTCACACACTAATCAAAAAAAAGACAAAAATAATAATGAGATTTTTTTTTATCGCTACGTTAATCTTTTCACTATATGAATTAAGTGCTCAAAATTTAGTAATAAATGGAAGCTTTGAATCACAAAGAAAATATTTTAAAAAGAAAAAAAAACTAAAGGATGGTGTAACTAGTTTACGCGGGAATATTAATTGTTTTAATCTTTCTAATAATCCACCAGGATACCAATCGCCTTATGATGGAAATTCTTATTGTGGATTAATATTAACTTCAGATTATCGAAATGAATGTTCTGTCAGAGATTATATACAACTTAAACTCTCTGAACCGTTAAAAGCAGGATATAAGTACTTATTTTCATTACAAATTAATTTAGCAAATAATAGTGGTTACTATACTGATCAAATTGGAATTTCTTTTTCAGAACAAGATTTATCAAAGAAAGGATCTGGGTTATTAAAATTTATAGGAAAGCCTTCTATCACAAATGATAATAATAATTTTCTTCGAGACACTTTGGAATGGGTTGAATTTAAAGAGATTTACAATGCAACGGGAGGAGAACAATTCATTATCATTGGTAATTTTCAAGAATGTAATAGGTCTAGTAGGAAAGAATTAACACCTAATAAAGGCGATGGCGTATTGAAAAATATGAAGCAAAATTATCTTGCCAAACAAAATAATGATGTTTCACTTCAAACGATAAAGAGGTTAGCTTATTATTTTATTGATGACATTTCTATGGAACAATTAAAAACTAATGATAGTATTACATATTTATCAGTAGAATCTGCTTGCACAATTAATAAACCGATTTCTAAGAATAATGATAATAACCTAATCCAAGATTCTGGATTTGATCTTAATAAAAATGGATTAAATAGTATCTGGAAAAATGCAAGTAAAGGAACTCCAGATTTTGTTGACGGATATACAGGGCTATATTTATATTCCGATGCAGAAGAAAATAACCGAGAATACATTATATCTCCTTTAAAGCAAAAATTAAGTCCTTGCAACAAGTATTATTTTAGTTTTAAAATAAGAAGAAATAGTACTTATAAATTTGCCGTAGACAATATTGGAATTTCGTTGGTTGACACATTTTATCATCAAGATAATCGAATGATTTTCCCGTTAAAACAAGACTTTCAATCTCCTAAATTTCATGTGATTCATAATACAAAAAAATGGATTACAATTTGTGGTGAAGTTTCTCCTAAGAATTGTTCGAGATACATCGTTATTGGTAATTTTAAATCTGACCAAGAGACTTACATTTTACCATCAGAAACTTCTGAGCAAGGAGGAGGTCCTTATGCTCATTATTTTATTGATGATGTCGAAATCTACAAGTCTGATACTATCTCAGATTGTTTTTTGTTGTGTAATCCTAAATCTGAAACCTTATTAAAACAAGATACAGAAATCATAAAAGAAACTTTAATTTTTGATACTTTATCGATTAAATTCGAAATTTCAAGTAGTATAATTAAATCAATTGATATTGATTTAATCTCTAAATTGAAGAGAAATATTTATGAAAACAAATCATTATCCATAATAATTGATGGACATACAGATAGTTCTGGAAAAGAAAGCTCAAATCTATTATTATCAAAAAAACGAGTCTTTAGTTTTTATAAATTGTTAGTAGAAAAAGGAATTGATAAAAAAAGAATAAATTATAATTATTACGGAGAAAAGTTTCCAATCGCTGATAACTCAACAGAAAAGGGCAAAAGATTAAATAGGCGAATTGACATCTATTTTATAGAGAATAAGTAAGATGCCATAAATGATACTTCGTGAATGTTAACTTATATAAAACCAATTTTTTAAATGGAAATTAAAAAATTTCAACATGAAATATTGTAAATTCGGAAAAGTAATTTAGTTAATAATATTATCTATACTACAATTAATATGAGAAGTAACCCAGAACTCTAAAACAGGGATTTATAAATTCATTTAAAACACTAAAAAAATGAAAAAAACAAAAGATGCTTTAAAAAAGCAAGAAGCAGAAATGCTAAAACAATTTAATGTAGAACAATTGGAAGAACGATTGGAAATGAAAAAATGGGGAAGTAAAGGCACAACAAGTAGTGCTACCGGATGGTCTGTAGATGAAGAGGGTCGACACACTTATGACTAATCTAGGCTAACTATAGTTTTCTACTTGAACACATTAACATCAAATAGAGTACTATCTTATTAATAAGATAGTACTCTATTTTAAAACACTCTTTAATGAATTTTTTTTTTACATCTTTTTTCACACTTATAATTTCATCAACATTATTAGGACAGATTCGGATAACAGGAAAAATTCTAACTAAAAAAGATTCTTTACCTATTTCTTATGCCAATATAAGGCTTGATAAATCGTCAATAGGAACATCAAGTAATTCTGATGGAGAATTTCAATTGACTATACCTAATAATAGCTCTATACGTAAACTAAAAAGTTCTCATATAAATTTTACAGAAAGCACTTTTGTCTTGAAAAAAAACATTCAAGATAGTCTTTTTTTAACTTTATTTATGACCGAAGACACAATGAAACTAGAGGAATTCATTGTATCTTCAAAATCTGCTTACCAGTTATTAAAAAAATCCTACAGTGATTTTAATAAAAAAAGCTATATTCAATCTCCTTTTACCTGTCAAGCTTATTACAAAGAAATAATAACTCAAGATGATAAGTCTGTACGTTATAGTGACGCAATATTAGATATATTTATTCCTAGTCTATTCAAACAAAATAAAATTTCTAAGAAAGAAGATTATAGAAGAAAAATCAAAGTACTTTCACACAGAACTTCTAAAGATTTATCAGATAGCTTATTTGACATTATGGAATCTCCATATAATATTTTAAACAACGCTAAAATAAATCTAATCCGTTTAGATTCATCAAGGTTCAATTATACAATTAATAAAATAAGGAATAAACAATATTATATTAATATAACTCAAAAGAAAAAAAAATACCCCCTCTATAAAGCTGAAATAGTTTTAGACATTAAAACATTAGTGATTAAACATATTATTTTTTATATCCCTGACGATTTCTTAGAAAAAAATAAGCCTTTATTTTTAAAAGATAATAAATTTAGCACTAGTCAATTATCAAGTTTCTTTTGCAAAATTGATATTACACAAATTGATTCTTTGTATGTAATATCTAACATTCACAACCACCAAAAAACGATACTTTATAATAAAGAATTTGATTATTCAATAACAGTTACTAGAAATAGTTATTTACTTGTAAATTCTATTTATCCGATAGAAAAAAAAATAAAAAAGGTATTAAAAAGAGGCCAATACCTCCATAAAATGAATCAAAAAAAAGGGTCCAATTGGGTAAACTATAATATAATCAAGGAGACTGAAAAAGATAAAAAAATAAAGAGTGAATTAGGCTTACAATAGAAAACACCTCAAGAATGGAATCATCAATTCAACCTATAAAAAATTACATAATTGATCGAAAGATAAAATTATTGTTATTAGATAGGTCATCAGAGGAAAAATCATCTGATCAAATTTACACTCAATATCCACAACTCTTTGGAACAGCGTTTAACAACATTGAAGAACAAAAAATAGAAACCTTAAATACAGCAGGATATTTATACTACAAATCGGTATTGTTACTGGATGAACTTATTGATAACGAAGCAACCTCTTCAAAAATAGAGCAACTCTTTTTGAGTAATAAACTACAAGAAGAAAGTATAAAACTGCTAACTTCTGTTTTTGGATTAGATAATACTTTTTGGGATTTATGGAGCAAAAGGCAACAAGAATATTTTAGAGCCATACAATTAGAAAAACAATTAAATTCAAAATCTAATTTCAAAAAATATCAACAAGTAGCTGATTTAAAAGCAGCTTTTGGTAAAGTAGCTATCGACTGTCTTTATGTTTTATCAAAAGAAGAGGATGTAGAAAAATACAATAATTTATTGCAATCTCATTTTCATTTTTCTGTCGCTTTACAACTAATAGATGATTTGCAAGATTTAGAGGAAGACATTAATAACAAACAGTTTAATTGGGCATATCATCAAGCTACAACTGTACTATCAAAAGAAGGATATGATACAAGCTCTTTAACTTTATCAGAACTCAAAAAGTTGATGTACATAAAAACAATTGCTACAGATATTAGAGAGGAAGCTTTAATACAACTCAATAAAAGTAAAACATTTTCAGTAAAATACAACCCAATTCAATGGTTAGAAATTATTGAAAATCAAGAAAAAGAAATTATGCAGGCTATTGACAAAATTAATGCCTACAAGTGTGAATTAATTTCAAAAACTCAACTCTCAACTAATTTTATCAATAATCAAATCGATATTAAAACACAGTTTAATTTAGCGAAAGAATTTTTAGTTAACTACCAAAATGAAGATGGAAGTTGGTTTGATTACAACACTAATGCAGGAATGAGTAATGTTTGGAGTACGGCTTTTATTCTCAATAATATTTTAGATATTAAAATTGACAAAAAGGTAATATCAAAAGCAATTTCATTTTTTAAAAATAATAAACAACAAAGTTTGTGGGGTTATAACACTTCAATGTTACCTGACAACGATTCTTCCTCTTTTGTCTTAATGGTTCTTTATCATCAAAACGTTGATATATCTAAAGAATTAGAAATATACTTGTCTCAACAATCTAATAAAGGAGGCTTCTCAACGTATATTGACAGAAAAAAATTATCGAACTATTTACAAACACCACAAAAGAAATTAGATGGATGGTTACAAGAACATATCTGTGTAAGTGCAGTTTCATATTATTTAATGGAGCGTTTAAATTTAGAGGGTAACCCTTCAAAAGATAAACTACATGATTTTCTTTTTAAAAACCAACGCAAAGACGGCTTATGGATCTCTTATTGGTGGACATCACCTATTTATGCTACAAGTTTTATCATACAAGCCTACTTTATCAATAATACAGAAATAAACGAATCAATATCAAGAGCAATTAGTGGGTTATTATCATTACAACAAAGTGACGGAAGTTTTATTGACAACCACAACACTAAAAGTTCTTTTTACACCGCATTGGTAATAATTGCCTTATGCTCTAATAAAACTGTATCTAATGAATATCAAACCAAAATAAAGTTAGCCATAGATTGGTTATTATCCCAACAAACCAAAGATGGTTCTTTTATTTCAACATATTCGTTACAACTACCTAACACATCCGTTTTAAATCCAAAAAATATAAAGAAATGGACAAAAGGTAATAGCCAAGCAACTAATATTATTACCAATGATTTTATGCGATTATTTACTACTTCAACCTGTGCTAAAGCATTAGATTTATATAGAAAAAATGGAAGCAAATAATCAAAACACTATTATCCCAATCCTTGAAAAAGAAGTGCATTTTTCACTTTTTGACAATGATAGCTATCTTGTTTCACAAGAAAAATACAATTATGAGGTTAATATTAATAAACAGACTTATGAAATTCTGCAATTAGTAAATGGTAAAAATACTTTAGAAGAAATAACCTCTATTTATAACACAAACAATAATCAAAACATAACAGCAGAGATTATACAACAATTACTTTACAGTAAACTATCAAAATATGGTATTGTAAAAAATAAAGATGTAGTTGTGGAGCCTTTATCAAGAGCAAGTTATTTAAAATTAAGCACTATTATTATACCTGAAAAAATTGTAAATAGAGTTGCTGAGCTGTTTACATCTTTGTTTAATCCAATTACCTTAAAGGTTATCACATTACTTACACTTTTATTTTGTCTTTTTATTGGGCTAAACAATTACGAATTATTAGAGCCATTTATAAATGATTTGTCAGAAGTTAGTTTCGTTTTTATATTACCAATAACATTCATAGGTATTTTTATTCACGAACTAGGACACGCAGCAGCAGCAAAACATTACGGAATTAATTCTCGTGGTATTGGCTTTGGTTTCTACCTTTTTTCGCCTGTATTCTTTGCTGATGTAACCAAAGCTTGGCGTTTAAATCCAAAACAAAGAATTGTTATTGATTTAGCGGGTATATATTTTGAACTAATTTATATTAGTTTCCTGCTTTTTATTTTTCTTATAACAAAGGAGGTTAACTTTTTATTAGTCTCTTTTATATTATTTGTTGATATCATCTACAACCTCGATCCTTTTTTAAGAACAGATGGTTATTGGGTGGTTTCTGATGGTTTAAAAATTCCGAACCTAAGAAAACAATCCTTAGATAAATTAAAATTGTTTTATAGCAAAATGACAACTAAAAACAGTGATATTTTTACAAAAAAAGATTGGTTTTTAGTTATTTATGCTTTAGCCAGTTTATCTTTTATTGTAGTTTTTGTAGCAGGTATTTTAATTTGGAATGCAGACTCTGTTCTGTACTTCCCTATCAGTTTATATCACTTCATAAAGGATATTTTGACAGGTAAAATGAGCAACTGGTCGTTAGAACATATCGCTACAATTACATTACCACTAGTATTTTACTACCTTTTAATTAGCATAACTTATAGAACTCTAAAAAAACGCAAAACAAATGAGTAGTAAAGTCTTAGCCAAAACAAATAACAAAGCTGATTTTGAATTAGTTGACAAGCTTTTAGCTCACGAAAAAGGTTGGCAACATTATGCTTTTTCTATTTTCATATTTAATTCTAAAAATGAATTATTATTACAAAAAAGAGCTGCACACAAATATCATTCACCCAATTTATGGACAAATACGTGTTGTTCTCATCCTTTATCCGCAGATTTAAACGAAATTAAAAGTTTTGCAAAAAACAGACTGCAAGAAGAAATGGGGTTTACAACAAATTTGGACTTCCTTTTTCAATTTAAATACAAAGTTAAATGCGATAATAATCTTACAGAAAATGAGATTGATTTTGTGTTTGTAGGGAAATTTGACGAGAACCCAACTATTAACAACAATGAAGCTTCTGAATATAAATGGATTAGCATCAATGAACTAATCCTAAACATCTCAAAAAATGGACAGCATTACACCGAGTGGTTAAAAATAATTTTTAAAAATCATACTGAACATTTTGACACAGAAAATATAAAGATGGCTCTCTCTTCTGTTTCAAACACATACCACACCGCTCTTGGCTTACCCTCAAACCAAAGTGATGATATAAGTTTGTAACCCCAACAACACACAGAAATGAATACACTACATCCAACACTATGTATAGCAAATTGGGGTTTTGGCACTATTTCAAAGGTCTGTAATATTAAGAAACACCGCCAAAATAAAATTTTGATATTTCAAAATGAAAAGATAAATATGTTTATTTTGGCTACTTAGTAAATTGAAACAGCATCACTACCTAAACCCAACTTGCCATACACAAACCGTTAAACGAACTCATCACCCTCCAAAATATCTCGTTATAAAATAAAAAATCCTACCATCTAGGCAGGATTTAATTACATTTTCATCTAAAACTTACTTCGCAAAAACCTTTTTCAGTAAATCAGTTCCCCTTGCAGCAGGGTCTTTTCTAATTTTCAATTCTTCTTTTGCTACCTGAATAAACAGCCCCATTAGTGCTTTCTCTGTAACATACTCCTCTAAATTAGGATTAATCTTAGTTACAAAAGGAATCTTATTATACGAACCAAAAACTGATTGCCAATGTTTAGTTGCTCCTACTTTATCTAACGAAGCTTTAATTATAGGATTAAACTTTTTTGTTAATTCTATATTAGTAGCTTTATTTAAGTACTTAGTTGCTGCATCATCCTCTCCCTTTAAAATACTCATAGCATCAGTTAAAGTCATCCCTTTTATTGCTGCAACAAATATATCTTTAGCTCCAGCTGCAGCATCTTCTGCAGCTCTATTCATACTTTCAATGGCTTCATCAACTTTTTTTCCTTGCCCTAAACTTCTTAATTTACTTTCAACCTTTTTAGCTTCATCAGGCATTGGTATTTTAATTTGAGGATCTTTTAAATAACCATCTTTCTTATTTAATTGTGTTACACCTTTCTTTGCCCCTTGGGTCAAAGCTTCTTTTAATCCTTTACCAACTTCATCTTCACTTAACCCTCCTTTGGAGGTTAAACCCGATGCATTTACTTTTGCCGTAGCTTTTGCCTTCTTTCTAATCTCTTTCCAATTTTGGGCTGAAACATTTATCGTAGAAAACGTTATTAAGCCTATTGTGATATATATTATTTTTTTCATTAAATTGTTTTTTATGATTCTTTCTCAGTTTTCAATATTAATGCCAAACCGTACATTCTCTTAAATTATTCTTAACAATGTATAATATTACGTCTCTTATTTGTGATTTTTTCTATCTTTAGGCTTCAAATTTAAAATTTTAGAATACTATGGGGTTTCCTTCAGATATAGAAATTGCACAAGCAAATGAAATAGAGCATATCAAAAATATCGCTTCAAAACTAAATTTAGTTGAAGATGATTTAGAAATGTACGGTAAGTATAAAGCTAAATTAGCGATCAATTTAATTGATGAAAATAAAGTTGCCAATAACAATTTAGTTTTAGTTACTGCTTTAACCCCTACTCCTGCTGGAGAAGGAAAAACAACTACATCTATTGGTTTAACTGAAGGACTAAATAAAATTGGAAAACAAGCAACAGTTGTTTTAAGAGAGCCTTCTTTAGGTCCTGTTTTTGGAATTAAAGGTGGTGCTGCTGGTGGTGGTTACGCTCAGGTTGTTCCTATGGAAGACATTAACTTACATTTTACTGGTGATTTTTCTGCCATAGAAAAAGCCAATAATTTACTATCTGCTTTATTAGATAATAATTTACAATCCAAAACTAAAAACCTTAATATCGATCCTAGAACTATTGCTTGGAAAAGAGTAATGGATATGAATGATAGAGCTTTACGTGATATTACTATTGGATTAGGTGGCACTATGAATGGTATTCCTCGTCAAGATGGTTTTAACATTACTCCAGCTTCTGAGGTAATGGCTATTTTATGTATGGCTAAAGATTTTGAAGATTTAAAAAATAGATTAGGTAAAATTTATTTAGGAATGACCTTTAAAAAAGAACCTATCTATGCTAGAGATTTAAAAGCTGAAAATGCCATGGCTATCTTATTAAAAGATGCTATCAATCCTAACTTGGTTCAAACTTTAGAAGGTAACCCTGCTATTATACATGGTGGTCCTTTTGCAAACATTGCACAAGGAACGAACACTACATTAGCAACAAAAATGGGATTAACTCTTTCTGACTATGTAATTACTGAAGCTGGTTTTGGTGCTGATTTAGGTGCTGAGAAGTTTTTAGACATTAAATGTGTTGCTGGTGGATTAGCTCCTAAAGCTGTTGTAATTGTTGCTACTATTAGAGCTTTAAGACATCATGGAGGAGCAAAAAAAGAAGAATACAATGATGCTAATGTTGAACGAGTTAGTAATGGTTTTCCTAACTTAGAAAAACACATTGAAAACATGAAAAAATTTGGTTTCAATCCTGTTGTAGCAATTAATGCATTTCCATCAGATACAGCTGAAGAAGTTCAATTAATTCAAGAAAAATGTAGTGCAATAGGAGTTCAGGCTATTGTTGCTGAAGGATTTGCTAAAGGTGGCGAAGGAATGACTAAGCTAGCAGAAGCCGTAGTAAAAGAAGTAGAAAGTGGAAACAATAACTTTAAACCTTTATACAGTAATGACTCTTCAATAAAAGAAAAAATTGAAACGATTGCTAAAGAAATTTATGGTGCAGATGGAGTTGATTATTCTAAAAAGGCAGAAAATGGCTTAAAAAGAATTACAGCTTTAGGTTTAGATGACTTACCTATTTGTATGGCAAAAACTCAAAAATCTTTTTCTGATAATGATAAATTACTAGGAAGACCAACTGGTTTTAGAGTAAGTGTTCGTGAGTTTGAATTTGCTGCAGGAGCAGGATTTGTTATCCCAATTTTAGGAAACATGATGCGTATGCCTGGTTTACCAGCTACTCCAGCATCAGAAAATATGAGTATTGATAATAACGGAAAAATTTCAGGATTATCATAAACAATAAATAACATCAATAAAAAGCCCTATTGATAATATCAATAGGGCTTTTTTATCTCTAAATTTAATGACTTTGATTTAAAACTGAACCGTTAAAACAGGCTTAAATGTATCTCTCACTAAATCTTGAGAAATACTTTCTTTTACCAACTTCCGTACAATCCCTCTTCCATGAGATCCAATAGTTATAATATCTATATCGTTCTCAATACTATAATTTAGCACCCCTAATTCTCTAGTTTTATCCTTATAAATAACCCTTTCAATTAATTTTTCATCCAATTGAAAATGTTCAATAAAAAGATCCATTTTATTAATAATTTTTTTTGATCTCTTATCCTTTTCAGAGGTAACTACCCTAAGCAAATGAATTTTTGCGTTAAAAATATCAGCAAACTCCTTTACCGTTTTAAATACGGCATAAGATTCTGGAGAAAAATTAGATGGAAACAATACTGAATCTAATTCTAAACTCAACATTTTATGTTTAATGGTTAACACATTGAATTGAGAGCTTCTAATTACATTTTCTGTTTTACTTCCCAATATAAGTTCACCAACATTAGAAACTCCATTAGAGCCCATTATAATTAACTCTACATTAAACTCTATTCCAACTCTATTAATCGTTTTACTAATACTTTTCCCTGTACGTATTACAACTTCAACATCTACCCCTTTAAAAAAAGAAAGGGTTTTTATTTTTTCCAACTGATCTTTAATTTTAGCTTCATCCTTAGTGATATGAAGAACAATTAACTTCCCTCCCTTAACCTTCGCAATAAAGGAAGCATACTCTAACGCATTGATAGAATTCTCTGAAAAATCAGTCGGAATTAAAATGTTATTCATCTTTATTAAAAAAAATTCTCTGTAAATTTGACAAAAATAACAGAATGAATTCAACAAAACCACTAATTCTTGTAGTAAATGATGATGGAATTAACGCTCCAGGAATTATTGCGTTAATTACTGTTGCTAAAGAATTCGGAGAAGTGGTGGTTGTAGCTCCAGACAAACCGCAAAGTGGCATGGGACATGCTATTACACTAGATTCTACCCTACACATAAAAACTGTTAACATTGAAGGAGTTACAGCTTACTCTTGTAGTGGAACTCCTGTTGATTGCGTTAAGATTGCTGTCAACAAACTATTAGATCGTAAACCAGATTTAATTGTTTCTGGAATTAACCATGGATCAAATTCATCCATTAATGTAATTTATTCTGGCACTATGTCAGCTGCGCTTGAAGGATCATTAGAAGGAATTCCTTCAGTTGGATTCTCTTTATTAAATCACTCGGTAGAAGCTGATTTTACTTCAGCTAAACACTATGCTAAAAAAATAATAACACAGTTATTAAATAATAATTACGCGAAACACTTGTGTTTAAACGTTAATATCCCAAACTTAAGTACCGAGCTTATTGCCGGAATAAAAATTTGTCGACAAGCTAAAGGAAATTGGGAAGAAAATTATGATGAAAGAACTGACCCTATGGGTAGGAAATATTATTGGTTAACTGGTAAATTTGTTTTAGAAGACAATGGTACTGATACTGATGAGTGGGCTTTAGCCAATAACTACGTTTCAGTTGTTCCTGTTCAACCAGATGTAACCAATTACACATTGATTAACGACATTAAAAATTTAGAAAATGAATAAATCAGATTTAAAAAAAGCAGATCATATTTTAATCGGACTAATACCAGCTTTAATTCTTCCTGTTTTAATCATGTCCCTTATTTTGGGATATTATTCAAGCTTTACAATAGAATACATAATTGAAACCCCAATGTTTAGTCCCTTGGTAAATGATTTAAAAGGCGCATTATTGGTTAACTTAGGATTGTTTTTCCTTTTTTACTGGTTAAAAAAAGATAAATCGGCTAGAGGTGTTTTAGCGGCAACACTATTTTACGCTGCAATTTATTTGTACTACATGTTTTTTATGTAAAAGAAATAATGACTTTTTTATTCTCTCATTCACACCTTAAAGCATTTACTCATTAAAATTTAAAAATGAAGTATTATTTAATAGCAGGAGAAGCCTCAGGAGACTTACAAGCAGCCTACCTCATTAAAGAATTAGCTATCGCTGATAATAAGGCTGATTTTAGATGCTTTGGAGGAGAATTAATGCAAGAGCAAGGCGCTACACTTGTAAAGCACTACAAAGAGCTTGCTTTTATGGGTGTAGAGGCTGTTATTATGAATATCAGAACCATCTTTAAAAATATTGCTTTCTGTAAAGAAAACATTCAAGAATATAAACCTGATGTGCTTATTTTAGTGGATTATCCTGGTTTTAACATGAAAATTGCCAAATGGGCTAAAGCAAAAAACATCAAAGTTTACTACTATATTTCCCCAAAAATATGGGCTTGGAACCAAAAAAGAGGTTTTAAAATAAAGACCATCATTGACAAGATGTTTGTTATCCTTCCTTTTGAAAAAGAATTTTATAAAAAGTTTGATTATGCTGTTGATTTTGTTGGGCATCCACTACTCGACTCTATTGCTGACAGAGAAAAAATTAGCTTTGAGACCTTTTGTAACACTCATCAGTTAAACGACAAACCCATTATAGCATTATTACCAGGTAGTAGAAAACAAGAAATCTCTTCTATGCTCTCGTTAATGCTTACTGTAGTTGATAAATTTCCTGATTATCAATTTATAATTGCAGGAGCACCATCTCAACACCTAAGCTTTTACCAACAATACATTAACCGAGATATTAAATTAATTGAAAACAAAACCTACGATTTACTACAACACTCAACTGCTGCTTTAGTTGTTTCTGGTACCGCAACATTAGAAACTGCGCTATTTAAAGTACCTCAGGTAGTCTGTTACAAAACAGGCGCTATATTTTATAATTTAGCGAAGCTCGTTATCAAAGTGAAATTCATTTCTTTAGTTAATTTAATTATGAATAAAGAGATAGTTAAGGAATTAATTCAGAGAGAATTAAATACGACTAACTTAACTAATGAATTAAACAAAATAATTACTCCTGAAACACGTAAATCTATGTTAAATAACTACGAAGAGTTGCACCAAAAATTAGGTGGAATTGGCGCTTCTAAACGAGCTGCTAAGTTAATTGTTGGATATCTTTCAGTTAATAACTCACAAACCTAAACACCGCTCGTCAACGGGATTATCACACTAAAGTGTGATGCTTCATTAAATTAATAATTAATTGTGGATAACTGCTTTATCGGCATTCTATTTGCAGTCTTTTAAACAATATTTTTGTCCGATGTTAAAAGGTTTAGCAACATTATTAATTCTTACCTCACTTCTATTTCAGCCTGCTGTTGCTGAAATAATAAACATTGGCATTTACTACAACAGTAAAATTACTTCATTTGTTTTTCATCCTCAAGAAGGCAGTTACAGTGTTTTTACAGAAAAAGGAAAGTTATTGGATATTGACAACTCAGGACTTCTAGAGCTTAAATTCAGTAATAATAGCATTTCTATCAAATCATTAGACAAAGATTACGGTACCTTTAAAAAGGTTCGTTTTATTGGGACTGGCTGGAAAAATTCTTTTAAAATAAAACCTTCTAATACTAAAAGAGTTAAAATTTATGAAGACAACCTATTCATAACTCCTCATAACTATTACAACTATTTTCAGCTCATCAACAATATTCAAATTGATAATTATGTGGCTGGTGTAGTAGAATCTGAAGTTGGGAGAAGCCCTCCACCTGAATATTTTAAACTACAAGCCATTATTTGTAGAACTTATGCATTAAAAAACATTAAACGTCATCAATCAGAAGGTTTTAGCCTTTGTGACAAGGTGCACTGCCAAGCATATAACAGAAAACCAACATCTGAATTAATAAAAAAAGCAGCTACAGAAACCAACAACATTGTTATTGTTGATAGTGATATTGATTTAATAGTTGCTACCTTCTACTCCAATTGTGGTGGTGAAACCGCCAATTCTGAAGAGGTTTGGAAACAAAAACTCTATTATTTAAGAACTGTTAAAGACACTTTTTGTTTACACGAAAACAATGCAATATGGAAAAAGAGAATCCTAAAAACAAAATGGACCAACTATTTAATTAATTATGGTTTCCCTAAAGAAAGTTTAAAGCACGAATGTGCTACTGATTACTTTCAGAACCGAAGAGAACAGTTTTATGAAAACCAAAATGTACAAATACCTTTTACTAAAATTAGAAGTGACTGGCATTTAAAATCAGCTCAATTTAATGTAGTTGATGATGGCGATTATGTTATACTCAACGGAAAAGGTTTTGGACATGGAGTTGGTTTGTGCCAGGAAGGCGCTATGAAAATGGCTAAATCAGGCTATACCTACAGTCAAATTCTACACTTTTACTATAAAAATGTACACATGATTAATTTAGAGTCATTAGCATTTTTTAAAGCTGATTACTGAACCACTTCACACTTAGTTAATCTCTACAACAGTCTCCTTCTCAATAATCATGGTGGGAATACCATCAAAATCAGCAATCTTCCCTTTTAAGGTTATTTGTTTCCCTTTCCACTCCGTTAAAGGATCATAACTAAAATTGACAATATTTTGTTTCCAAATAGCAACGGTAAATATTTGATTGGGGTAACTCTTATCCAAATTAAAAAACAAATGTCCTTTACGTGTTTTACGAGCACTAACAACAGTTCCTCTAATAGTCATTTTTTTATTGGTTCCCATATTCCGTTTAGCTTGTATGGTATTAAAAATACCTTTTGGCAAGTCCGGTTGATAAAGCGGATCAACATCTCCCTTTTGTTTTTCTGGTATCCAAACATTAATCTCTTTCTGACCTTCTAACTCTTCTTCTAAGCCATCTTCTAACTGATAGAAGAAATTTATACCTGTTACCTCTTCTACTTCGTTAATGTCAACTGCATAGCTCGAAATAGGATATTTAATGTCTTTATTAGGCATAATAAATGCTATCGCCTTTTTATTTTTCAAATCCATTACCACTTTAAAAAAGTACTCAGGAATACTCACTTTATTTACACCTCGCTCTATAACTGGCAAACTATCATTTAACAAAGGCCCTGTAACCACATACAACTGTGTTGTAGTATGTTCGTAAACATAACCACGCAACAACCCTTCTAAATCGGCCCATTTTTCTCTATTAAACTTGGCCAGTTGTGGCGACATGTTTGAATAAAAATAAGATTCTGATAACGCTTTTTTACTCCATCTAAAATCTGCCGAAGGTGCTAAATGACCTCTATCATAACCAAACCCATTATAATTATACTTAGTTTTTGAACCTTCTTTCAACGTTTTTAAAAAGTAATCTTTTTCTGTTGCGCTTCCTGTTTTAACTAATGGATCTTCCCTAAAGTCATTAGTTCTCCCTGTTTTTCCATTAATAATATCTGAAGTAATGATATGCGAAACCCACTTTGCTTGCTCATGTTTTTCTGAATAAACCAAACTCATGGCAACATGGTTAATTAACTCCTCTCCAGCGATTAATTCTGGTAACCCTACTTTTTGAATAGTTAATTGAACAATTTTTAATTTCAACTCATCAATTTGATTATCAATAGATAAAATAGATTTACCTAAAGTTATTTTTTGATTTCCAAGAACCCTAATTTGCTCTTCCACACTTTGAGAAAAGGCGGTATAACTAACTAATAGAAATAAGAAAAAAATGTTTTTTAACATCCGATAAACTTATTTCTTTTTCTTCTTTTTAGCTGACATTTTCGCTTCTTTTTTTGCTTTTTTAGCAGCCTCCTTTTCTTGTTGCTTTTTTCTTTCCTTCAGGTAATACTCTCTTCTCATCTTCTCCTCTTTTGTTTCTGACCTTTCATCAATTTCTGCACGATATTTTTTCATGTCAAAATTTTTCATCCCTCCTCCTAATCCAGAAATAGAGACAGGTCCTACACCAATCCCCACACTCATACCTGATTGTTGTTGTGGAGGCATTATTCTCAATGGAAGCTCCTCATTTAAAGTAACTTCACCTAAAAGCCCCCCATCCGTCCCTACAATTACAACCACATCCGGATAAGCTTTAAAAAACCATTTCCCTTTAATTACTTTTCCATCTACCTTAGAGCTCATCATTGCTCCTTGCTTAATTACATGTTTCACTTTTCCTCCTTTAGAAATAACAATAGAATATATCTTTCTAGAATTATCAGACTCATAATCTTCTCTAGCCTGAGAAAAAGCAATTAAACTAGTTGTAATCAATAGTAATAATAGGCTAAGTTTTTTCATATCTCTTAGATTTTAGTTGGTATCAAATATAACGGAACAATATCAGAATAGTTTCACTATTCCATAAACGACAGATATTTAGTATATTAGCTAACATAATGCACCAACTCAATCACATTCCTTTATTACGTTTACTAATACCTTTTATCGGAGGTATTATTGGATCGGTTTACCTTAAGCCTAACTCAACCTATCTTCTCCCCATTTTTGGAGTATTAATTCTAACCTACTTCATCTTACTATTTATTAAACGAATTAATGCAACTTATCAATTAAGATGGATATTGGGAATACTAATTTATGCTAACTTTATTTTAGCAGGAGCCACCCTAACGAGTCTAAAGTACAAAGACACCAACAATACTTCAAAACTATTAACAGCACAAAACAACCAGTTATTAATTGGTGAGCTAATAGAACCTCCTCAAAACAAAGCGAAAAGCATAAAGACAGTACTTAATGTTAAAGGAATTAAATCTCAAAGAAATTGGACTAAAGGAGTTGGAAAAGTGATTATTTACTTACAAAAAGATAGCCTATCTCAACAACTAAATATTGGTGATGTCATTGCCTTCGAACCTAAATTAGAAAACGTCTCATCACCTAAGAACCCAAATGAGTTTGATTTCAGAAAGTATTTATCCTTTCATCTAATACATCAACAGGCTTATCTACAATCAAATAACTGGAAACTGATTCAACAATCACCAACATCTGGTATTTTTAAATTTGAAAATGATAGTCGTAACTATTTAATTAAAACATTAGAAACAAAAGGAATTAAAGACAAAGAGTTAGCTGTTGCTTCCGCTCTAATTTTAGGGTATAAAGATGATATTGATGCGCAGCTCAAAAGTGCATATTCTAGTGCTGGAGCAATGCATGTACTAGCTGTATCAGGTTTACATGTTGGTATAATTTTTTTAATTTTTAGCCAACTACTTGCCTTTTTAAAAAAATTGAAATATGGAGTAATCATAAAAGGTATTTTACTCATTATCATATTATGGGTTTATGCTTTACTTACAGGCTTATCGCCATCTGTAATGCGGGCAGCAACCATGTTTAGCTTTATTGTAGCCACAAAAATGACCAAAAGACACTCTAGCTTTTTTAATACACTAGCCGCTTCAGCTTTAGTCTTACTTATTTATAATCCTTTACTAATAATGGAAGTTGGGTTTCAGCTTTCTTACATGGCTGTTATTGGCATTGTAATTATACAACCTTGGATAAATGATTGGTTTACCATTAGATATTGGTTACCGCGTAAAATTTGGGAAATAACCGCAGTATCTATTGCAGCTCAAATAGCAACTTTTCCGTTAGGATTATTATACTTTCATCAATTCCCAAATTACTTTATGCTCTCTAACTTAATTGTTATCCCCTTAGCTATTGGTATTTTGTATTTAGGAATAATTACATTGAGCTTTTCATTTGTTCCTGTAGTTGGAGATTATTTAGCGCTTGGACTCAATTACATCATTCAGTTTTTAAATTATGCCGTTAATTTTATTGACCAAATCCCCTATTCTTTATCGGAAAACATTCGTTTTAGTATTACTGACACTTGGCTAATTTACCTTTTTATTAGTTGTATTATCTCGCTTATAACTTATCGTAAATTCAACTATTTATTAGTTGGCTGCTCATTTATAACTGCTTTTCTAGTTTCTACGTTCTGGTTAAACTACACAAATTTAGAACAACGTAAAATAATCATCTACAACATCCCACAACACGCTACCATTAACTTTATAGATGGTAGTGATAATATTTTAGTTGCTGATTTAAAACTCATCAAAAACAGAAAGAAGCTCATGTTTCATGTACAAAACAACTGGATTAATAATGGTGTTAATAAAGAAAAAGTAGTTCGGATAGATCAACTACTCAATAAAGATTCAATTTATAACCTATCAAACGACAATCTATTTATCAAACAACATTACTTTCAATTCTACAACACTAAAATTGCTATAATTGACAACAAATACCAACTTCATAATAGTAAGAAAAAGCTAGACATTGATTTACTTTTATTAACTAAAAATACCAAGCTATCTATACAAGAAGCGCTAACTCAATTTAATCCAAAACAAATTGTAATTGATGCTTCTAACTCTTCTTACACTTCCCAACGTTTAAAAAGTGAAGCCGCCAAACTAAACATCAATTGTTGGTCTGTTTTATTAGATGGTGCTTATTCTAAAAACATTTAACATCTTTTGTCAACTACCGACTTTTATCTTGTCTGCAAATGGGTACATTTACTTTTCAAATTTTTTTTATGAAAAAAACTATTGCAATACTCCTGTTAATTATTTCTACCACAATATTTGCTCAAAAACAGATGAATGCTGGAGAAATTAAATTAGCATTAAAAAAACTAAATATTTTAGGAAGTGTCTTATACATTGCCGCTCATCCTGATGATGAAAATACCCGTTTAATTGCCTACATGTCCAATGAAACGATGGTTAGAACTGGCTACCTTTCTTTAACTCGTGGTGATGGCGGACAAAATTTAGTAGGAACAGAAAAAGGTCCATTAATGGGTGTTTTAAGAACACAAGAATTATTAGAAGCTCGTAAAATAGATGGCGGAGAACAATTTTTTACTCGTGCTGTAGATTTTGGTTATTCTAAAACTGCTGAAGAAACATTTGTAAAATGGGACAAACAAAAAGTATTAGCTGATGTAGTTTGGGCTATCCGTAGATTTAGACCAAATGTAATTATTACACGCTTCCCTTCTACTTCTAAGGCTGGGCACGGACATCATACTGCCTCTGCAATATTAGCTGCTGAAGCGTTTGATTTAGCTGGAGACGCTAAAGCATTTCCTGAACAGTTGAATTATACTTCTACTTGGCAACCCAAACGACTCTATTTAAATTCAAGTACTTGGTGGGATAAAGATTTACCCACAAAAGCACTTGATGACCCCGATCAATACATTACCATAGATATTGGAACATACAATACTTTATTAGGGAAATCTTATGCTGAAATCGCTTCAGAAAGTAGAACCATGCACAAAAGCCAAGGTTTTGGAACTGGAAAAGTAAGAGGCTCTAAATTGGAATATTTAGAGTTAATTAAAAGAGGGAAATCTACTAACAATAATATTTTTAGTGCTATTGACATTACGTGGAATAAAGTTAAAGGTGGAACTGAGATTAAAAAATTATTAACTGAAGCGAATACAAATTTCAATGCTGAAGATCCTGAAAAAACAGTTATTACTCTTTTAAATGCATATCAATTAATTGATAAGTTACCTGACAATCAAAAATGGAAGTCGATTAAGTTAAGTGAAATAAGAAAAATAATTACTTCTTGTGCTGGTCTTTTTATAGAAGTAACTGCTAACGAATACAGTGTTGCAACAGGAACGAATATTGAATTAACTACTCGTTTGGTAAATAGAAGTAATTTAAAAATAGAATTACTCAAAGCAAAATACGGAGAAAAAGACACTACCATTAATATTACCTTAACGAACAATAAAGCAGTAAGCTTTAAACGGAATTTCACTT
>Ga0256845_1000949_pt1 | contig 24775 bp, 21 predicted proteins | sample RiftiametaG_FD_189101 | JGI IMG/M metagenome (GOLD analysis project Ga0256845, IMG submission 189101) | Tube worm associated microbial communities from hydrothermal vent at the East Pacific Rise, Pacific Ocean - Riftia | ecosystem: Host-associated > Annelida > Integument > Unclassified ... | reverse complement strand
TGGCTTTTTTTTTTTTTTGCTTTTCCTTATTTTGCATTGCGTGCCTATTTATTCAACATACACTTTTGGAGTATTCCAGATGCAGTTTTTACCAGAGGATGTTTTTGATCTTTGCCTTGATCGGGCAAAAAAACTTATGGGTCCTGAGAAATACAATTCCTGGTTGTCCAATGCCTCTTTTCGTTCTTTTGAAAATGGTGTTTTTACCATTGGTCTTGATTCCGAGATAAGAGCAAACTTTGTTACTCACAATTACAAAGACAACCTTGAAAAACTCCTAAGAGAACTTTCTGGCAACCCTGACGTCTCCGTTGTTTTTACACATATACCTGAAACCCTATCTCTGGGCAAATTTTCTAATTCATCCAGACACGAACTGTTCTCTAACTTTCTAAAACCAGGCTATGTTTTCGACAGGTTTATCCAGGGACCTAATAATAGGCTTGCTTATGCAACGGCTTTCTCTGTTGCTTGTGAAATGGGGCATTCCTCTTCAAACCCTTTGTTTATTTACGGTGGCGTTGGTCTTGGAAAAACCCATCTTATCCAGGCGATTGCTCACTATGTGAAAGCAAACCAGCCAGATAAAACTTTCTGCTACATTTCCAGTGAAGAGTTTTTAACTATGTTCTTAAAAGCTATGATACCAAATAAAAACAATTTTATAGAACTTGAACACTTCAAAGATCGCTTTCGTAATTCTCACTACCTCATTATGGACGATGTTCAGTTTCTTTCTGACAAAGAAACTACTCAGGATCTTTTCTTTCATCTGTTTAACGATCTTTACCTTCGTGGAAGACAGATAATAGTTACTTCTGACCGCCCCCCTCACGAACTTGAACCCCTTGCAGAGCGTCTTATATCTCGTTTTCAATCCGGTATGGTTGTTGACATCAAACCTCCTATGCTCGAAACAAGACTTGTAATACTTAACCAGAAATTGAAGGATGAAAACATTTTTCTTGATAAAGAAATTGTTTTCTACCTTGCCGAAACAGTTAAATCTAATGTCAGACAACTCGAAGGTGCTGTTAATCTTCTTGCGGCAAATATTAGAATACAGAACATAGATCTTACTCTTGATAATGTGCGCTCTATTATCACTGAGTATCTTGGTGCCTCCTCCAGACGATTAAACCCATCAACGATAACTTCAACTGTTGGTGATTTCTTCGGAGTTAACCCCAACGCACTCAAAGGTAAAAAAAGAAACAGAGAAATTCTTGTTCCAAGGCAGGTCTCCATGTTTCTTCTTCGTGAACTTACCAATCTCTCTCTCGAAGAAATTGGCAGTTTCTTCGGAAGAGATCACTCCACAGTTCTCAATGCCATTAAACGCATTAACTCCCTTATGTCTGAAGATTCTTTCTTCAAGAGAAAAGTCCTCGATTTACAGGAATCCCTTCTCGGTTGATTTCTCTGTTAATATTTTCTGTATTTCTCCCCTTCTTTCTACTTTTGTTGATAACTTCTTATTTGTTAGCCCGTTTTGCACCTTTTTTGAACATTCTTCCAGCTCTGCTCTGTCTGTCAGAGGGTTACTTTTGAACAGTTTCTGAGGTATAATTACTATTACTGTATTTCTGTGTTTTAAGATTTATATACTGTATCTGTGGAGGGCTCCAAATGGTAAAAATGCTTGTCGATTTAAGAACTCTTTTAAACGGTCTTAACACTGTTTCTGCCGCTCTTCCATCTAAAACCAGTCTTCCTTCTCTTTCTAATATTCTTCTTGAAACTGTTGGTGATCAGCTAAGGCTTGCGGCTACAGATCTTGATACAACTGTAATTACTGTTATTCCTGCTACTATTTCTACACAGGGTTCCGTTGCTCTTCCTGGAAAAAAGTTGCTTGAGATTGTTCGAGAATTGTCTGGTTCCGATGTCAGTATTACTACCAGTGGATCCAGAACTACAATTAGCTGCGACAAGAGTTCTTTCACCCTTCCAAGCAACAGCAAGGAAAGCTATCCATCTCTTCCTTCATCTGTATCAGAATCCGATAGTATCAGTCTACCACTTGACATAGTTAAACAGGCAATACGAAAAACGGTTTATGCTGTTGCCGGTGCCAGTGAAATTAGAGCTTCTCTTACCGGTCTTTTCTGGAAACTGAACCCGGAAAATCTAGAGATGGTAGCTACAGATGGTCACAGGCTTGCAAAAGTAAATTTGATCAGTGTTAACGCCGACACCACAATGGAAGTAATTCTTGCTCCCAAGGCTTTGAATCTTCTTCTTAAAATAGATTCCGATGAATCTGTTTTAATGTCTTCCCTGGGTTCCCAGATAAGTTTTCATATAGGAAGCATCAGCATTTTCAGTCGTATGATTGAGGGGCCCTATCCTCCCTACGAAAAAGTAATTCCTCAAGACAACAATGACATTCTTAAAATAAACAGGGAAGATCTGTTTTCTGCTTTACGTAGAATGCGTATCATTGCAAATCCCGCAACTCATCAAATTATGTTTACTGTAGAACGCAATCGTGTTATTCTGCACGCAGAAAACACAGACGCAGGAGAAGCAAAAGAAGAAATAGATGCCGTTTACGATAAAGATCCTCTTCAAATTGCCTTCAACGGTAATCTGATTATGGATATTCTACGAAATATGAGCAGCGAAGATATTATCTTCCACTTGCATGACAGCAGCACAGCTGTGATAATCAAAGAACATGAACCTTCAGATGAAACAGATTATCTTACGCTTGTCATGCCCGTGAGACTTCCAGACACCGTCTAATTCTAATGAAAAGTGTTCGGAATCTGGTTGATGATCTTTGGTCTGATCTGGGAGTAAACGAATTTCCTTCCAGAACACGCGCACTTAAGTACTGGAGTTCCGCTGCCGGGGAAAGAATATCTTCTCTTTGTTTTGTTGAAGGTTTTACAAAAACCACTGTTTTAGTAAGAGCACTTAACCCTGCCGTGGCCATGGAACTTAGATACAGAAGCAGAGAGATCATTGCTGTTTTGAATGATTCTGCTGGAGAAGAACTTTTCAGTATTTTGAAAATTTTTGTTCGTCCAGTTAGTCACAGAGAAAGGTAACATTTTGACCGACAAAGGAGTAGCTGCATACGGAGCGGATTCTATTCAGATTCTTGAAGGTTTAGAGGCTGTTCGAAAAAGACCGTCTATGTACATTGGTTCCACATCATCAGCTGGTCTTCACCACCTTGTATATGAAGTTGTAGACAACAGTGTAGACGAAGCTCAGGGCGGTTATTGCAACACCATTGACGTTGTTCTTGAAAAAGATGGTTCCGTAGCTGTGTGGGATAACGGCAGAGGTATACCAACGGATATGCACCCAAAAATGGGAGTATCCGCCCTTCAGGTTGTAATGACTACTCTTCACGCAGGTGGAAAATTCGACGACAGTTCCTACAAAGTTTCAGGAGGGCTCCACGGAGTTGGTGTCAGTGTTGTAAACGCGTTGTCCAGTTATCTTCATGTTGAGGTAAGGAAACAAAGCAGTACTTTTGTTCAAGATTATGCTAGGGGAATCCCCAATGCTCCTCTTAAAGAATTCAAGAAAACAAATCCTGAAACAGGTACATCCATAAAATTTATTCCCGATTCAGATATTTTTGAAACAACAGACTACAGTTTCGATATTCTTGCTAAAAGATTAAGAGAGCTAGCATTTCTTAACAGCGGCCTGCGCATTTCAATTACAGACAACAGAACAGAAGAGGGCAAAACTAAAATCTTCAAATATGACGGAGGCATCAAATCTTTTGTTAGCTTTCTTAATGAAAACAAACACCCTCTGCACTCTCCACCAATACAACTTACCCGGGAAGGCAAGCTGGATGATGGATCTTTTGTTCTAACCGATGTTGCCATTCAGTACAACTCCGGCTATCAGGAAGATGTGTTCAGTTTTGCCAACAACATCAACACAGTAGACGGCGGAACTCACATGACAGGCTTTCGCTCTGCTCTTACCAGGTGTCTTAATGACTATGGATCAAAGAACGGCATGTTTAAGAAAACAGGCCAGACTTTCACGGGTAATGATGTTCGCGAGGGTCTATCTGCCGTGATAAGTATAAAAATTTCTAACCCGCAGTTTGAAGGTCAGACAAAAACAAGGCTTGGAAACAGAGAAATCAAAAGTGTTACAGAAACCATGGTGTATTCCGGTCTTGAGCAGTTTTTTGAAGAAAATCCTGTAATTGCCCGAAAGATTATTCAGAAATGTATCGACACCAGCGCTGCAAGACAGGCTGCCAGAAAAGCTCGTGAATTGACCAGAAGAAAGGGAGCTCTTGAAACAGCTTCACTGCCTGGTAAACTGGCAGACTGCACTGTTCGAAATTCAGATGAAGCTGAACTGTTTCTTGTTGAGGGGGATTCCGCAGGAGGAAGTGCAAAACAGGGAAGAAACAGGTACTTTCAGGCGATATTACCACTGAGAGGTAAAATTCTGAATGTTGAAAAAGCTCCTCTGCACAAAATTCTGAACAACAAGGAAATTCGCACACTGGTTACCGCTGCGGGCACGGGTATAGGGGAAGAAGACTTTGACATTGAAAAACTCCGCTACGGAAAAATTGTTATCATGACAGATGCTGATGTAGACGGGGCACACATAAGAACTCTTCTTCTCACATTCTTTTTCAGATACATGCCCAGACTAATCGAAGAAGGAAACATCTTTATAGCACAGCCTCCTCTGTTCAGGCTTAAATGGGGTAAGAAAGAGAGATATGTTTTCTCCGAAGCGGAACGGGATCGCATAATTTCAGAAGAAGTCGGCTCTCAGAAAGTTTCAATACAGCGTTTCAAAGGTCTTGGCGAAATGAACCCCGAGCAACTGTGGGCAACAACAATGGATCCGGAAAGAAGGTTGCTTTTGGAAGTGAAAATAGACGATGCTATAGAGGCAGACAGAATTTTCACTATTCTTATGGGCGACGAGGTAGAGCCTCGCAGGCTTTTCATAGAAGAACATGCGTCGGAGGTGAAGAATCTTGACTACTGACAAAAACAACCTCCATCAGAGAGAAGTACAACCATCCATACAGCTCGAAGATGAAATGAAAAACTCCTACATTGAATACTCTATGAGTGTTCTTGTAGGCAGAGCACTTCCCGATGTGCGGGACGGTCTTAAGCCAGTTCATAGAAGAATTCTTTACAGCATGTACGAGCAGAAACTCACCCACCAGAGACCTTACCGCAAGTCAGCAACCGTAGTCGGCGATGTTCTTGGTAAGTACCACCCTCATGGAGATAGCTCTGTTTACGATGCAATGGTAAGAATGGCCCAGAATTTTTCTCTTAGACATCCTTTGGTTCAGGGCCAGGGTAACTTTGGTTCGGTAGATGGAGATCCTGCGGCAGCCTACAGATACACCGAAGCCAGAATGGCTCGCATCGGCGAGGAAATGCTTTCTGATATTGAAAAAGAAACAGTAGAGTATGAACCCAATTTCGATCAGAGATTAAAGGAGCCAGTTGTTCTCCCTTCTGGCATTCCTAATCTTCTAGTGAATGGTTCTTCCGGTATTGCCGTAGGAATGGCAACCAACATTCCTCCCCACAATCTTAAAGAAATAGTCAATGCATGCATCAAGCTCATAGAGGATCCGGATGTTTCCGATGATGATATCATTGAGCTGGTTCAGGCACCAGACTTCCCAACTGGCGGCGTTATCATGGGGCTTGGCGGTGTTAGAAATGCCTACAGAACAGGCAGAGGAAGAATTATAGTTCGAAGTAGAATTAGTTCTGAGGAGGTCAATGGAAGAACCTGTATTATCGTATCCGAATTGCCTTATATGGTGAACAAAGCCAGGCTGATTTCTTCTATTGCCGATCTTGTAAAAGATAAAAGAATAACAGGAATTGCTGATCTCCGCGACGAATCCGACAGAGACGGTATGCGCGTGGTGATTGTTTTGAAGCGTGATGCTATTGAAGAGGTAGTTCTGAACCAGTTGTTCAAGCACACCACACTTGAAACCACTTTCGGTGCAAATCTTATTGCCATAGTCAACAAAATACCAATGAGGCTCAGCCTTCGTGAAATGCTGTCTTACTACATAGATCACAGGCATGAGGTGATACTCAGACGGAGCAAATTCGAGTATGCCAAGGCAGAAGCCAGAGCCCATATTCTGCGCGGACTCATTAAGGCTCAGGATAACATTGATGAGGTTATCAAAATAATCAAAGCTGCTTCCAGTCAAGCTGAAGCGAAGCAGAATCTTGTGGAGGCTTTTGGGTTCTCAGAGAAGCAGACACAGGCAATTATGGAAATGCGGCTGGGTAAACTCACAGCACTTGACAGGAAGTCACTTGAAGAAGAGCTCGCCGAACTAGAAGTTCTGCTTGCTGAGCTGAAGGAAATTCTGGCAAATAAAAACCGTAGAATGGAAATAGTGGCCGATGAACTCCGAGCGGTTGCCAATCAGTATGGAGAGGAAAGAAGAACAACAATAGTTCCATGGACACCTGACGGAATAGATGTTGAAGATATGATACCGGATGATTCTATGGTTGTAGTGGTTTCTCACAGAGGTTACATCAAAAGACTGCCTGTAGATACATGGCGCAGCCAGTCAAGAGGGGGTCGTGGAAAAACAGGAGTAACAACCAGAGATGAAGATTTTATAGAACAGGTTTTCACTTCCACCAATCATGCTTACATACTGTTTTTCACAAACCTTGGAAGGTGTCACTGGTTAAAGGTGTGGAAGATTCCGGAAGCAGGAAGAAACAGTCGCGGCAAAGCAATTATCAACCTGCTTGAGCTACTTCCAGACGAGAGGCCTGTGGCCAGAGTCACAGTCAAGGATTTTTCAGGAGATCGTTTTGTGGTAATGGCAACAAGTGACGGGCGAGTGAAGAAAAGTTCTCTGGACATGTACAGTCATCCAAGAAGAAATGGAATAAAGGCAATCAGGCTTGTAGAAAACTCCGAGCTTGTACAGGCAGTGATGACAGACGGCAATTCCAGTGTTATCCTTGCTACGTCTCACGGAAAGGCTATAAAATTCCCAGAAAATGAACTTCGCGTACAGGGCAGAGATACCATGGGTGTATCCGGAATGAAACTTAAAGCAGGAGACACGGTGGTTGGTCTTGTTACAGCATCCCCGGAGGATGTTCTAATGTCTGTTACAGAAAATGGTTACGGGAAAAAGACCCCTGTTTCCGAGTACAGACAAACGCACCGTGGAGGCAGTGGAGTTATCAACATTATCACTGATAAACGAAACGGAAATGTTGTAACAATCTCGTCACCATCAGAGGGAGATGAAATCCTTCTTGTAACACTGTCCGGTATGGTTATCCGGTTCGATGGAGGAGATGTCAGAATGATAGGCAGAGCAACCAAAGGTGTTCGGCTTATGAATCTTCACGAGAACGACACAGTTTCCGATGTAGCATTGATCCCGGCTGAACTGCTGGTAGAAGGGGAGGATGAAGCAGTAAAGGAAACCCAAGAGGAAGAGGGCTGATGGCCGAACTGGGAGAGCTTGATCGAAAAATCAAAGCCTGGGTAGAAATTAAAGAACTGGATCAGATTCCTGTTCGAACCCCCTATGTTAATGTGCCTGATTTTCCAGACAGCTCCCATGTAAAATTGAAGAGTGTTCCAAAGTTAACTGCCTCGGTAAAACGACTGGATGTTTCTGAACAACTGGGTTCTGCTGTTTCTGCTCTTGCCTCTTTGATTTCTCTTATGGATAGAGTTGATGCCGAGAAATTGTATACCCACCTGTCTTCTCTCAGTTCTATAATGGATTTCAATGAAACAGTGGCTTTGAAATGGTTTACTGCATGTCATAATCTGAAAACTGACACGATACATAGTAGCATCTATGGTTTTTTTGTACTTGCAGAGCTTAATCACACAGAAAGAGTTCATTTCGATTTTTACAGTGCTCTTGCATGTTTGTACAATGTGCTGCAGAGCAGCCGTGCAAATAGCACCACACTGGCGGATGTGCTTTTCAAAGTGGCCAGGCAGTTTCCACATAGATTTACTTTCGTATGTATAAGAATTGTTTCCGGAGGAGATAAAATTCTGCCTGCTGCGAGGAATATGCTTTCTCGTCTGAAAGATCTTCATTTAAGTAAAGAGGAATCCACTTCTGTTCTTGATTTTACAATGGAAACCGGCTGGCTTTTAAGCAGAGAGGACTTTGACCAGTTCTGGAAGTTCATTTCCACAAAAGGAAGCAGAATTCAGGGCAGATTAACCGGCGGTATAGTTCCTATGAGTTCTATCAGGTTTCTTGCCGGGATTTTTCGGGGTATAGAGAAAACAAAAGGCATGGATTCTTTCTTTGAGTCAGAGAGAAGAAAAAAAGTCAAAGCACAGTTCAACATTTCTTCAATACAAGAAGTGGATAAAGCAATTTTCTCTTTTCCCAGGCTGAAACAGATGATCGACCATCAGATTTTGCTTGATTTGACTGTAGAAACCATTTCCCACCGGGTAACAGAGAATAACCATTCAAAACTTGGTTATTCTGTTGTTGTTTTTCTAGACAAGGTACTGGATGGGGTAACTCTTGATGAACTTATGACGTTTCTAGATGTTGCGGCAGACGAACTATCATTTGGGGTAATGATATTTCTTGAAAAACTTGTCGCAGGATCTACCTCAAACAGTAAGCTTTCAGTGTCTGATTTTATGCTCTTTGCTTCTGTTGTTGTAAGGGTTTTCTCTGTGTGTACCATGCAGGAAAGAACAGCTCTCAAGGCGTTTTACAGAGCACTAACAGATATGGATCAGTCGCAAGCCACCTGGGCTGTGCAGCAACTGGATCAGGCCATTGTCAGCGTTTCGGATGTTTCCATTGTTCTGTCAGCAACTTCCCTAGTGTTAAGAGCTTCCGGAAAAGAGAACAGAAAAGAATTCATCTCTCGCATAAGTGTTACCGGCAGACTTATTGATACATTTTCAGAGGCAGACAGGGAAAAAGCTCTTTCCGGTCTTGTTCCGACATGGGTAGAAAGACTTCTTTCTTTCAGCCTGGAGACAGAGGAGAGGGTAATAGAGTTTCTACAAAAAATTAATGATCGAAGAAACAGAAGCAGATATCTGGAAAATGTTGTTACCGGTCTTCTTGGCGAAATTCATCCCAATGATCCGGTTTTTGACGATTGTCTTGCTTTTGCAGTTGACGGGTACAACTCTTCTGCTGTGGTCGAAAAGCTCCGGGAAGTGGAACACGAGGTATTCAAGAGAGTATTCCGGGCCGGTGGCCGCACAAAAAGGGTAGACGGTTTGATGGTTGATCTTCTTGCAATACCAGGATTTGAAGGGAAGAAAACCGAACAGCTTATTAACGGAATACGCCTGATCTGTAACCGCTTCAGCAGACTTGCTGTGTGGGAGGAAAGGGGAGATTCCCTCTTTGATGAGTTTATCGCCCACGGAGTTGGGAATATTCTGAGAGCCTTTGTCGATAATCCTTCTTCGCTGGAATATTTGAAAGAGGAAACAATAGAGCTTCTTCTGGATAAACTGATTCAAGACGGGCCAAAGCACGCCAGTTCCCCTCGAGTGGTCAACCCAGGAGGCACGGCTCAGATATTTTTCGGTTCTATTCTGCCTGCGGCGATCCATCTGTTTGGCAGAAAAGCACAGGCCCTGCCTGCTTTTCTCTTCGAGGTTGCAAGCGAGTTTACAAGAAGCGTTGGTGGAATGACCGCTGGCGAAGATTTTGTTGAATTCCTGGTTAATAAGCTGGAAATAGAGATACAACAGGATAGCGTAACCGTTCTTGATTCATGGTTATCACAGAAAAGCCCTCCTCCACTTCAGATCCCTAAAAAATGGTCCAGTCAGAGGCGGAAAGAGTGGAATTCTCTCAGAGTAAGAGAAGATACATCAAAAATGAAACTCTTTGGTGTTGTTTCATCCCTTGCTGGTTCTTCTGAAAGCAATCTGAAAGAAGCAATACTGAACACGGCTGGCTGTCTCTCGAAACAACTTGAGAGAGCTGCGGTATCAGGAGCACCAAATCTGTCACTTAAATGGAACAGAACAATGGTGGAGCATCTGCTTTCTTTGTGTGATGAAACCCCTTTGCTTGAGTATTTTAAAGCAGAAGATTCCTCCTGGAAAACGGCACCGGGTATTTTGTCATATCTTGAATCTATCAATGGGTTTATGGAGCAAGATATTTTTCATGCGTGGCGGCAGTCTGCTCTTCCTCCTCTGCTTAACTGTGCTATAGAAATTGTTCTTGTTTCCGGGAATTCACCGGTTTATGCGATGAAAATGGCGAAGTCAGCAACAGATGCTGTAGATTTTTTAGGGTATGACAGCGCAAACAGCTTTCTCTCTACCCTGCAGGAAAGTATACGATACACCACAAGTTACGAAAATGCGTCATCGCAGATGGAGAAGAATTTTCTTCTTCCCCTGTGGAAGCGGAACTCAGCCGAAAGGCTGGATCTTCTTCTGCTCGGTCTGGAAAACAGCAGGCTACTCGCAACAATTCTTCATGAAAGGCTGTCTCTTGAAGATCGTGTAGCAGACAAAATACGATTCATGAAACACTACGCAACACTTTTCATAACCGTCGAAAATGCACTTCTCGGATTAAAGTCAGATTTTGAAAAAGGCAAGATAGCCGATGGGCTCATGGATTCATGGATTTTCAGCGGTACCGGTTCCAGCTCAAAGAAACCTGTTGTGGAAATTTCAGAAACAATAGAGCTCGTTCAGGATATTTTCAGAAGAGTCAAGTACGACAGCGGAATAGTAACCGCCACTGAGGCCGGTGAAATAAGTGCAGATATGCGCCGAAAATACAGAGACAATGCTGATTCTGTGGCCATCATACTTCGCTGGACCGTAGATCCGGCAAGGGAAGGATTGTTACAGTTGCTTGAGGAAAGCCAGCTTCTTCTTCAAGCTGCCGGAACAGATGCCGAACTTATGAGGCTTCTTGATCTGCACGGAGCAAGAAACGGTTTCCTGAAAGAGGCAGAACCGTATTCGGAAAACCCGTCTGCTCTGAAGAAGTATTTAAAATCCCTGTCGGAGGATGGTGGTCAGGAATGAAAAAAATACTGATCCTTTCCACTGGCGGAACAATAGAAATGCAACCTGACAGCCGTGGGCTTTCAATAAGCCCACTGTCGAAGGTTGATATCAGCAGTATAGAGGTGCTTCAGGAAGTGGAAATTTCCTTTCGGAAATATCTCAGTCTTCCCAGTCCTCATATTACTCCAGAGATCATGGCTGATGTAGCGCGGGAATTAAGAGCTGTAGAAAAATCAAAAGAGTTCGATGGCGTTGTTGTTACCCACGGAACAGATACCCTCGAGGAAACTGCCTTTATGGCTGATATTTACCTTGAAGGAACTCTTCCGGTTGTTTTTACCGCAGCAATGCGCAGCAGCAGTGAACTGGGTGTTGACGGACCGCGCAACATCCGCAGCGCAGTGCGTGTTGCCTGCACCGAAAAACAGAATCTGGGTGTAACCATAGTCTTAAACGATGAGATTCACGCGGCAGGCAGGGTTACAAAAACATGTACATCCAATGTAAGTAGTTTTGATTCTCCCGGTTATGGTCCTCTTGGTTTTGTCGATGATGACAGGGTAATTTATCATCGATTGCCAATTTGGAGAATGAACCTTCCCGAAGGCCCACTGGTTCTTGAAAACAAAGTAGGCCTTGTAAGAACAGCTGCCGGTTTTGGTCATGATGTTATTGATTTTCTTGTTGCCAGAGGATACAGCGGAATAGTTGTTGAGGCTTTTGGCCGCGGAAATGTTCATCCGGATACAGCAGACGCCATTGCAAGAGCGGTGAAATCAGGAATAATAGTAATTATCACCAGCAGGTGCCACGAAGGAAGGGTTCTCGGTGTTTATTCATATCCCGGAGGAGGCAAAGATCTGAAGAGCAGAGGTGTTCTGCTGGCAGGGGATATGGCAGGAAACAAAATAAGACTTTTCCTTATGGCCTGTCTCGGTCGCAGTATGAAAAAGAAGGAAATAAAGAAAATGCTATCAAATCTGTAGCTTCAGAAAAGCCCACGTTTGACCCAGAGAAACTTCGGTTTTAGGTTACTGTTTATAATGGAATTAGCTTGGAGAAATATTGGCGAACAGAGATAAAAGCTTTACGATAAATATAATACCACATGATGCCACTAGAAGTAGAAAAGAGTGGATAGTATCAGGCAGGAAACTTGTTGTCTTCAGGTTCCTGGCGGTGCTTGTTCTGGTGGCTGTTGCCGGGGCCGTTACTGTTCTTTCGGTTGGAACAGCAGAGTTTACCAGAACTGCCCGGCTGAGGGACGAGAACCGGTTGCTTGCAGATTCTCTCTCCATGGCAAGAGAGTTGAATCTGCGGCTTGATGAGGTAGAGTTAGAGTTACAGGAGATAAGAAACACAAGGGCGGTTATTGAAAATCTGGCTACTGCCGGAGCGTCCGGGGATTACCCCGAGTAGAAGAGGGAAGTGTCATGGCTAGAGACGATTCTTACAATGCTATTAATTCTACCATTGGCGGCGGCAGTTCTGTCAACGGCATTCTAAACATCAAGGGCGGTCTCCGTGTTGACGGATTTATCGAGGGGGAAGTGAATGTAGCCGGTACTCTGACCGTTGGCCATGAAGGAAGAATAAAGGGAAATGTTTCTGTGACTCACGCGATTATCGGCGGAACCGTAAACGGAACGATCAAGGCTGAGAAGCAACTTGAACTTCAAAATGGTTCCCGCATCGAGGGTGATATAGTTACAAAATCCCTTACCATTGAGGAAGGTGTATTCTTCGAAGGACATTGCAGTATGAGCAATGGAGAGGTAAAGCCTAAACAGTAGCCGTAAGCCAATATCAAAACAAATGTTAACAACTTCCATTTTTTGTGGAAAACAAGCTAACGCAAAGAGCTCAAGTCTGATACGGGAATGACTTCGAGTGGTTTATGGAATGATATCCACAACTTACACGGAGCTTGAGAATTCTTTCAAGAGTTGCCGTATGAACGAGACAGGTGGTGAACTCGGTGAGCGAAAAATTTAGTGCTCTTCTGTCTTCGGAAGAGGAAGCCCGGGTAGTAGTGGAGAATGCCACGAAGGAAGCTCGGAGAATAAGAACCGGAATTCCGGAAGAGGTTTCCGGAATAGAGAAGGAGTACAAGTCTGAACTTCTAAAATTCGAGGAAATCGGAATGCAGAAGGTTGAGAAAGAGGTTGCTGTTCTCCGTGAACAGCAGGAAAAACTGCTTGAGGAAAGAAAATCTCTTTTGGAGTCTAAATCGGTTGACCTGGCCCCAAGAGCACTGGAATTAATTCACTCTGCTATCAGTGGGGACAGAGGATAATGGCAAGAGATAAGGTCGTAAAAGCCGAGATACTCTGCCACTTCACAAGAAAGCAGGAGGTTCTGGCTGCTCTGGAAAAAACGGGTATAGCTCATCTGATCGATATCTCGGTTGTTGAAGATGCCCCGTTCTCTCGACCAGAGGAGGTTGAAAGGCCTTCTCTTTACAGCCTTTCTGCCTCCCTCGACAAAACTATACCGTTCCTTCAGGGCAGAGAGTCTTCGAAAAGCAAGGTTTCTGTTCCCGCTGTAACCGTTGATGAGCTGTCGATAATGCTTTCTGATCACAGCAAGCTTGAAGAAAAGGCATACAGATCTGTTTCTGTCTCTGACGAACTGGCTAACCTTTATTCAAAATCTGAAGAAATTCAAAGAAAAATAGATTTTCTCAAAGAGTGGGCGGATTTTCCCCTGCGCTTTGACCAGCTGGTTCTCGGTGAGTCTTTGGTAATGAAAGCCGGGCAAATCTCTGTGGGAGAGGGTGTCGCTTTTCTCGAGAGATTGGAAGAACAGTATGAGCTCTTTCATGCCATCCTGCTTTCTGGAGACAGAGCAGTTGTTGCGTGGCACAACGAGATAGATGATGAAATCTCGACTAGTTTGGCGGAAAGCGGCTTCATTACAGCAGATTTTGCCGGGTTTTCGGGTACTCCAGATCAGGAGCTGAAAAAATACAAGAAAAGCTTTGCCCAGATAAATACAAGGATAAAAGAGCTTTCTGATGAAGCAGACCTTCTCGTTCAAAGTCTGCCCCGACTGAAAACTCTTTCCGACGCCGCCGGGCTTCAAACACTCAGAGAAAATGCTGCTTCCAGAGGAAGAGTCAGCAGTTCGTCATTGCTTCTTCATCTCTGGCTTCGGCAGAAGGATATTGCAGAGATAAAAAAAGAACTGGAAAAGCTTGGAGAGGTGGACATTTCTCTCATCGAAACAAAGGCAGAGGAAACTCCTCCGGTATTTCTTACTGAATCTGCTTCTGCAGACCCTTACCTGATGCTTACAGATATGTATGGCAGACCTGACGGAGCTGATCCGGATCCCACACCGCTTATGGCTCCTTTTTATGCAATATTTTTTGGAATCTGTGTGGGTGATGCGGGATACGGCATTGCCCTGGCAGCGGGGGCCGCTATCGGATGGTATCTCACAAACAAGAAACAGGGGAATACGAGGCTTTTCAGACTGATGTTTCAGGGAGGTCTTGCCAGTATTGTCTGGGGATTTCTTCTGGGCGGATGGTTCGGAATGCCCTTCAGCAGTTTACCCTCTTTTCTTCAGAATGCAGCCATGCCCCTTAACAGGCTGGTGCCGGGGTACACCCGTGGAGTAACAGACGGTTTTGCTCTCTCACAGCAGTTTCTTTATCTCACTCTTGGGTTCGGCCTGGTTCAGCTGGGCTGGGGAATAATAGTGAATCTTAAAAAAAGGCTTGCCGCAGGAGAAGGTGCATGGGCGGTTGTAGATCAAACTGGCTGGATGCTGTCCCTTCTCGGTCTTTTCCCGTGGCTTTTTAATCACTACCTTCTCGATGGGGCTCTTTATCCGCTGGGAACAGCGTGGGACAGTGTGTTTCTCGGCATGCTGGCTGCTGGTGCAGTGCTTATTTTTATTATGGGAGGAAAAGAAGCGGAAGGTATTGGGGGGAAAGCCGGTCTTGGGGCTTATGCCTGTTACGGTATAGTGAATTTGCTTGGAGATGTTCTAAGCTATTCCCGGTTGTTTGCTCTTGCCTTATCCAGCGCAATTGTGGCTTCGGTTATTAATGATATAGCCGGTATGCTTCAGAGCATTCCTGTTTTTGGAATAGTTCTAACTGTTCTGGTTTTGGTTGCAGGGCACCTGTTTAACCTTGCTATGGCGGCTTTAAGCGGTTTCATTCATACAGCCAGGCTTCAATTTGTGGAATTTTTCGGAAAGTTTTACGATGGAACAGGGGTTCCGTTTAAAGCACTTCGATATGAACCAAGATACGTTAGAATAAAGAGATAACCAAACAGATAGAAACACACACAAGGAGGAAATGAATTGAATTACTTAGTTGCATACCTGGGCGTTGCCCTTGCATGTGCTCTTGCTGGAATTGGAAGTGCAGTGGGAGTGGGAATTGCCGCTCAGGCAAGTACAGGAGTAATGAGTGTAGACCCTAAAAAATTCGGTAAGCTTCTTCTTCTTTCTGCCCTTCCAGGCACACAGGGTATCTACGGATTCGTTATTGCATTCCTTCTTATACAGAAGATCGCTCTTTTCACCGGCGACAACCCGCTTACAATGGTTGTTGGATGGAAGATCTTTGCGGCAGGTCTGCCTATTGCTCTTGCTGGTCTTATGTCTGGAATACACCAGGGTAAAGTATGTGCCGGCGGAGCTATGATGACAGCAAAACAGCCTGATGACAGTGCGAAGGCCTTGATTCTCGCGGTGTTTGTCGAGTTCTATGCCATCCTCGGGTTTCTCGTATCTTTCCTCATGCTGGGTCAGATAGGCTAGCAGCATGTCACTTCAAGCCATACTGGCGAAGATCGAGAACGACGGGAAAGCCCAGGCAGAGCGGATTATTCAGTCTGCAAGAGAGGAAGAAAAAAAATCCCTTCACAAAGTAAATTCCCGTGTAGAAGAAAGACGCCATAGAGATGTGGAAAGAATCAAAAAGCGCATAGAAGCCCATTCCAGACAGATGGAGAGCCACGTTCACAGAGAAATGGAGAAAGCTTTACTCAGTCACCGAAGAAAACTCGTCGATCAGGCTATAAAAGCTTCTGTTAAGAAGATTGCGTCTGCGCCCGACTATCTTGAACTCATTGCTGTTCTTCTTGAGGGTTGTGATTTTCAGGGAGAAGTTGAGGTTGTCATCTGTGAGAAAGACAGAGACAGAATAACACCGAACTATCTGAAGAAATTTTCTTCAGCAGATCGTCACTTTGTTCTTTCCGAAGACAACCACGCAGATCACGGCGGCATCATAATGCGCTCTGGAGACATAAGTTTGAACGCCACACTCTCTATGATTGCCGAACTCAACCATGAATCCATGGTAATGGAGCTTTCGCGGCTGCTGCCGCTGGAGGGTCAGGAGGAGTAAAGTGTCAGGCAGTTCTTACGCGTATGCCAGTGGCAGGGTGAGCGGTCTTGAAGAAACTCTTCTTCCCAAGAGGATCTGGAGCCAGCTTATTGCCGCAGAAGACAGAGAAGAAGTGTTGAGAATACTGGGTGATTCCTGGTACGGAACCCTTCTTCAGACTGAGGATAGTTTTAGCGAAGCTCTAAGACAAGCAGTTTCCCGTGCGGAAGAAGAACTTTCCGAACTTTCCCGTGATTCCGCTTTTACCCGGGGAATTCTTCAGAGAAGAGATGCCAGGAATGCCAGGTACCTGTGGAAGAGTTTTGCCGCAGGAGAGAATGCAGAGGTGGAGGTCGAGCCATCAGGAATGATTTCCATTGATTACCTTAGAAGAGCATGGGCAGACAGCAGTGCTGCAGATTCTCTACCGTTGCTGTTCAAACAGGCTCTTGAGGAAATACAGCAGCTTCATTCGCCTTCTGCCGTAGAGATAGATACAATACTAGACAGGCTTGCCGCCAGTATTGAATCCGACAACCTGGGGCAGATGGATGGTCCGGTTGCAACTATTCCCAGGGTGAAAATAGAGTTACGGAATTTTCTTGCGGCAGCCAGGGGCAGAAACGAAGAGCAGGCACCGTCAGCAATAGAGGAAATGCTGCTTGATGGTGGATACCACAGCCCATCAGACATTGCCGAGGCAGTAAGAGTTAACAGACTCTCTGCTCTGCTGGGGGAAACACAGGGGTTTGAAGGCTCTGCTCTTGCTCTGGAAGAAGGGTTCGAGTCCGGGTCTTTTCTGAGTTTTCAAAAGGAAAGTGATCGAATGACAATGGATATTCTTGAGCGAGTATCCGGCGATCTGTTCAGTCCGGGGCCTCTTGCAGCTTATGTTCTTCGCAGAGAGCTGGAAGCATCCCACCTAAAATTAATTGCTGCCGGCAAAGCTGCCGGTATTGATTCCAGGCGTCTTAGCGCCAGGATACCCAGAGGATAGGAGGAAGTATGGCAGAAAAAGGCAGATTGGCCTTTATAGGAGATGCTGATTCCGTGCTGGGCTTCCGGGCTCTGGGAGTAGAGACATACACACCGGAATCGGGGTCTGAGGCAGTAACAACATTCAAATTCCTGGTAAAGGAAAAAGTTTCAGTGATAATGATCACCGAGGATATGCTGGATCACCTCCAGGGCGAAGTTGATGAGGTTGTCAGTATGCCTGTTCCCGCCGTCGTGGTTCTTCCAGGAGTTGCCGGGTCGAAACACAGAGGAGAGGACACGATCAGAAACCTTATCATCAGAGCCGTGGGTGTTGACCTGATGGCGGAGGATGAGCAGTGAGTCGGAGGAAGCAATGATACATGGCAGGATTGACAAAATAGCCGGTCCGCTGGTGGTTGCCACCGGGATGACGGAAGCAAAGATGTTTGATGTGGTCTTTGTTTCCGATTATCGGTTGATCGGTGAGATTATTGAATTAAAAGGATCCAAGGCTTCAATTCAGGTTTATGAGGAAACCGGGGGCTTGAAGCCGGGAGATCCTGTTTACCAGACAGGTCATCCGCTTTCAGTTCAACTTGGACCGGGCCTGTTGACTTCTATCTACGATGGAATTCAACGCCCGCTTGACAAAGTAAGAGAGCAGGCAGGAGACTGGATTACAAGGGGAATCAATATTCCCGGTCTCGATCATGAAAAAAAGTGGTCTTTCACTCCTGATCTTCAAGAGGGAGTGGAGGTTACCGGCGGAGAAGCAATAGGTTCCGTTCCGGAAACTGAGCTCATAAAACACATGGTAATGGTTCCACCAGGAGTATCAGGGAAAGTGACCTGGGTTGCTCCAGCTGGGGAATACAATATAGACACAGTTGTGGCAAAGATTCTTACAGAGTCGGGGAAAACAGAAGAGCTCAACATGTATCAGGAATGGCCTGTACGAAAGTCGAGACCGGTTGCAACAAAACTTGCTCCAGATGAGCCTCTTGTAACAGGTCAGCGGGTGGTGGATACTTTCTTCCCTGTTGGAAAAGGGGGAACTGCATGTGTTCCCGGGCCGTTTGGCAGCGGGAAAACAGTTATTCAGCACCAGCTGGCAAAGTGGGCAGACACAGAAATAGTAATCTATGTGGGGTGTGGAGAGCGCGGTAACGAGATGACCGATGTTCTTCAGGAATTTCCAGAGCTTAAAGACCCTAAAAGCGGAAAAGCTCTCATTCTGAAAACCGTTCTTGTTGCCAACACATCCAATATGCCTGTTGCCGCCCGCGAGGCAAGCGTATACACAGGAATAACCATTGCCGAATACTTCCGCGATATGGGTTATTCTGTTGCTCTTATGGCAGACTCAACCAGCCGCTGGGCAGAGGCCATGAGAGAGATGTCCGGAAGGCTTGAAGAGATGCCCGGTGAAGAGGGTTACCCTGCATACCTCGGAACAAGGATTGCTGAGTTCTACGAAAGAGCCGGCAAAGTACAGTGTCTCGGAGGAGACAGGGTTGGGGAGCTTACTGTTGTAGGGGCTGTTAGTCCGGCAGGAGGAGACTTGTCAGATCCGGTGGTTCAGTCGACCCTTCGCGTTGTGAAGGTTTTCTGGAGCCTGCAGGCAGAGCTTGCTTACATGCGACACTTTCCTGCCATCGGCTGGCTCGACAGTTACAGTCTTTACACAAAGAACCTCAGGGAATACTACGACAAAACCAGGGGGGTAGAATGGGTTCCTGCGGTAAAAAGGGCGATGGCTCTTCTCCAGGACGAATCCAACCTTCTGGAAATAGCCAGACTTGTTGGAGCAGAGAGTCTTTCTCCAGAAGATCAGCTAATTCTGTTTATCTCCAGAAGTATCAGAGAAGACTATCTTCATCAGAATGCTTTCCACCCCATCGACACCTATGCTTCGAGCAGGAAACAGCAACTGATGTTGACAACAATTCTGCACACTTACGACGAGATGACAAGGGCAATCAAAGCAGAAGTGCACCCCAGGGTGCTGTTTGATTTCCCTCTTTCCGAGGATATAGCGAAGATGCGCTACATGCACGAAGACGATATAGAGCAGATTCTAGAGTTGCAGAAAAAGATAACCACGGCTGTAAACGAAAAAATACAGCTTGAAAACGCCTAGAAAAGGAGGTTGAGAAATGATACGGGAGTACAAAACGACCGTGGAGATATCCGGCCCCCTGATGCTGGTGGATCGGGTAACAGATGTAAGCTACGAAGAGCTTGTTGAAATAGAGCTGGCAAGCGGGGAACTGCGTCACGGCAAGGTTCTTGAAATAGACAGCACCCGTGCCCTGGTTCAGTTGTTTGAGGGCTCAAGCGGTACTGATCTTGAAACGGGAAAGGTAAGATTTCTCGGTAAGGGAGTAGAACTTGGCGTTTCCACGGAAATGCTGGGCAGGGTTTTCGACGGGCAGGGCCGCCCACGGCCCCCTTTCGATAACGATCCTCCAATTGTTCCAGAGAAGATGAACAATATCAACGGAGCGCCAATAAACCCCTATGCCAGAGATTATCCTGCAGAGTTCATACAGACAGGGTTCAGTTCCATTGACGGAATCAATACCCTTGTGCGAGGGCAGAAGCTTCCGATATTCAGTGCCAACGGCTTGCCCCACGGAGCCGTTGCCGCCCAGATTGCCAGACAGGCCAAAGTTACAGGCGGAGAAGGGAACTTCGCCGTTATCTTTGCCGCCATGGGTATTACTTTTGAAGAAGCGGATTATTTCATAAAAGATTTCCGGGCAACAGGAGCCATGGACAGAGCTGTTGTATTCCTGAATCTGGCGGATGATCCGGCAATCGAAAGAATAAGTACCCCCAGAATGGCACTAACAGCAGCAGAATACCTTGCCTACGAGAAAGACATGCACATCCTGGTTATCATGACAGACATGACCAACTACTGTGATGCTCTTCGTGAAATAAGTGCAGCAAGACGGGAAGTTCCCGGAAGAAGAGGTTACCCCGGATATCTCTACACTGACCTTGCTTCCCTGTACGAGCGTGCGGGAAGAATCAAGGGAAGAAAGGGCTCAATCACCCAGATTCCCATTCTTACAATGCCGGAAGATGACAAAACACATCCAATCCCGGATCTCACCGGCTACATCACCGAGGGGCAGCTCATTCTGAACAGAGAGCTGCACAAGAAAGGCATCTACCCGCCTATGGATGTGATGGAGTCTCTCAGCCGTCTTAAAGACAAAGGAATTGGCAAGGGTAAAACCAGAGAAGATCATGCCGACCTTTTCAACCAGCTTATGGCAGCCTATTCTGCAGGGAAAAATGCAAGAGAGCTTTCAGTGATTCTGGGAGTGGCAGCTCTCAGTGAACTGGACAGAAAGTATCTGAACTTCGCTGCCGAGTATGAGAAGCGCTACATCAGCCAGGATGAGCACGAGGAAAGGGGTATAATTGAAACCCTTGACCTTGGCTGGGAGCTTCTCAAGTTGCTTCCGCGAACAGAGATGAAGCGTGTTCGACCGGAAAACCTTGACAAATACTGGCCAGTGGAAGAAAGCAGTGCAGATGGCGATTGAAGTAAGAGCAACCAGAATGGAGATGCTTCAGCTTAAGAAGCGTCTCAAGCTGGCAAAGAAGGGGCACAAGCTCCTGAAAGACAAACTGGACGAGCTCATGCGTCAGTTCAAGATTCTCATTGGGCAGTACGAGGGGGCCCGGGCAAAGCTGGAGGATCAGCTGGAAGCCGCCTACGGTGAGTTTCTGTTTGCCAGAGCCGCAATGGAGGAAGAGGGTCTTCTTGATGCTCTTCGATACCCCGGGGCCAGAGCTGTTGTCAGCTCAACAACAAGAAGAGTGATGAACCTTACGCTCCCGGTGTTTAAGGTTTCCATAGAGGGCAGAGTAAGAAACTACGGCATGTACGACACACCTCCTGAACTTGATGAAGCTCTGGAAGTTTACAAGAAGGTTCTGCCGAAGATAATCCGTCTGGCTGAGCAGGAAAAAGCCATAATTCTTATCGCCCATGAGATAGATACCACGCGGCGCAGGGTAAATTCTTTGGAATACGTGATGATTCCGGAGATCAACCAGGCAATAAGATATATCCGTCTTAAACTTGATGAGATGGAAAGGGGTAACACCACCCGTCTTATGAAGGTAAAGGAAATGGTTGAGGCGAACAAGTCTTACTGATATTCAGTCGTAAACAGCAGAATGGGGGGGGCCACATCGGACTCCCCTTTCCTGTGTCGCCGGGTCTCAGTCCGGAGTTGATGGTAAACTCAGCTGTATAAAAAAGGAGAGAGCCGAAGCTCTCCCCGAAAAGCAGGAACAATTCTAGAAGGAAGCCTTGATTCCGCCCCAGGTATCTCGACTGAGTGCAGTATCTCTCCACATGAAGTTGTAAACATTTGTCCAGAGATCGTCTGACTGAGCGGTGTAGGCAAGAGTATATCCACTAATAACGCTGTATCCGTCGTTTGCAACGCAGATACCGGCTTCGCCAGCTGCTGATGAGGCGATCCATCCAGAAACAGGTGTTGCATCGGAAACTGCAAATTTGCAGTTCAGGGTAATAAGACCTGGATTAGCCCAGTTCCAATCAGAGATTCCAGTGCAGATCTGGTGTGAAGGATCCCATGCATAGTGAGGAACAACAGGTGAGCCGAATGTGGTTACGGAAGAAACACCCATGGCAGTTGCGAGAGCTGCCTGACCGGCTGTTCTGGAGTTCCACTGCCAGTTGGAAACGTAAAGAACAAAGTCTCCAGCGTTGTAGTGGGCAAGAAGAGAAGCCCAGTCGATGTCGTTGGTGCTGGCAAACCAGCACTCAAGAACAACAATGTCCCAGTCTGTTCTACCATCAAGAGCTGTGTTAAAAGCTGTCTGTTGGCCACTTGGCTCACCAGTGTACGATTCGATATTTGCAGAGGACCACAGAGCCTGAGCTGCGGTATCAACAGAGTCACCGTATCCACCAGAAACATCATGGTAGATAAGAATGTTGGTTGGGTCCTGCGCAAAAGCGGTGATGACGAGCACCACAAGTAAAGAAAGTACCAGTTTCATAAATACTCCCTATACCAATAAAATCCCCCACAATGAGTAATACTTGAGCATATAGTTCATTGCCGTTCTTGTCAACAAGAAAACAGGAAACGACGGTAACGGCGGAATAGAAGAGGTATGTGGGGAGCCCAATCACCGTTTTGGCGGGAGTTTGGATGATCGCCTCCGGGTAAACGAAAACACCCCGCGAGGGGGTGTTGCCTGGTTGGCGCTCCTAGTAGTTTCTTGTTGGAACACCATCGTCCCTTGGTTATCAAAGATAGCGTCCCTGTCGCAGGCTTCGTAAGGTCGAGAACAGGGCATTAGTATGAGAGGAATCGACGAAAACGCCCTCCTTGTAGAAGAAGAGATGCCACAGGGGATTAGAAGTACTGAGAGTTTTATAGGGAGATAAGACTCACGGGGTATCTTGCGTATTCTCAACCGGTACTCTGGGCTGAAGAGGAAATATCGACTTTGCTGAATGTTGCCAACTATAAGATCATCAGTCCTTGGGAAATGGTTTCTTCGGAACACGTAGAAGCATTTCACTCTTTTCTTCCCATGGTTGTCCGAGAATGTACTGCTTTGAACCATTCCAGGTAAAACAGAAACCGAACATCCTCACCTCTTACAATCCCATCCGGAGATTGCCCACAAAGACCTATTTCTCTCCTCCGAAAGAAGAACATCTGCAAAGCTCTTTTCAGTGATGTTTATGATAATTCTTCTCAGGAACTTCCCAATTGCAGCAAACTATTACATCTTAATAGATTGCGCTAAAGAATCTGAGTCGTTTGACTGAACACGCAATCTTGAATCCACTCATCTCCACGAGAGTTCCAATTTCCCTGAAAAAGCTGAGCATCCTATATTGACATCTCCCAATCAGATTCATCTCCCAAAACCCGACAACATATGCAAAAAGCCATGAAGTTTGTGCTGAAACTTCAGCACGTGCAAGAATATCACTCACAGCAGCAGAATAATAAGCTTGTTCGGGACAATCTCACCAGAAAGCAGTTTGCTGAAAGGCGCGGGATCACATCCGACAGAGTGACTCTGTGGCTGTATCTCCTGAAGTTACCAAGAGACACAGAAGCAAGTACTTGCTCTGAGGGATGACGGTGAAAGACAGATTTGTTTCAGAGCGAAAACTACGCTATTTTAGAGGAAAGAGGAACTCGCGGCTTCCGTGTCTATGGAACATCTGATGCCTTTAGTTGTATATATGTGTGGTTCAAGGAGGTACTTGACACGATAGGATGGCTACTATAGTTACTAAGAGAAAGGAAGGGGATAATGAGCAAGAAGAAAAATGATGTTGGCAAGGAAACTATTAAAGATAACTTGCGCAAGGTTCAGCCTCCTAGTAGAGAGGAGCTCAATGCTCTATCTGCTCAAGGAAATGAGGTGTGTGAAAGCGCGGAGAAGCGTTTTCATGCAGTCCGTTCCGTTACGAAAGAGGAACTAAACTTTCTTCTTCTCTGAGTTCTAAGGGGTTCAAGTGCCGCCAATCAGACCTTCTAACGAAATCAGTGTCCGCAATTTCTCAAAAAGTGTTCTAGTCTCCCATATTGCAAAACTCAGTGGAAACGATATGGGTATTACCTGTGTTCAGGGAAACTATCTGGCTCAGTACCTTCAAGATATAGGAGCTCGTTCCATTGTTACGGAACGCTTCTACATCGACAGGCACTATTTAGAGGAGGCATCTGACTACTACTCGCGATGCCTTGTCCACAAACCCAATTCAGCTTCCCGAATCCATGTATTTAGTGTCCCGCTTCGGGGATGGGTGAAACCCCTCGCCTTCAGGCGAAGCCTTTAGGAGGCTGCGGTATTATAGTATTGGAATGAAGGATTATCGCAAAGGTTCTCACGCAGTATACCGAATTCATTATCACCTTGTCTTCATACCTAAATACCGCAGGCCGGTGTTGCGTAATGAAGTGGGTAGGAGAGTCCGGGAGCTGATAAGAGAGATATGCAGAAGTAAGGATATAGAGATTATTCGTGGTCACATCCGTCCGGATCATGTTCATCTTCTGTTGAGTGTACCTCCCACACTTTCTCCGAGCCGTGTAGTACAAGCCATCAAGGGTAAAACCTCTCATCATCTGCTTCAGGAGTTTCGTACATTGCGAAAGCAATTCTGGGGCCGACATTTTTGGGCACGAGGTTATTTCATTGCCTCCAGTGGCAATGTGACGGATGATGTTTTGGAAGAGTACATAAGTAATCAGGATGTCGAGTCCCAGAATGATGAAGTGTTTAAGCTTACAGAATGATGGCTTGTGCCCGGTGAGGCTCTTTAGGCGACTTTAGTCGCACGGTGAACCCACCTCCTTCAGGAGGTGGTGTTCAGTTTCCGTTCAG
>Ga0256845_1000948_pt1 | contig 24792 bp, 20 predicted proteins | sample RiftiametaG_FD_189101 | JGI IMG/M metagenome (GOLD analysis project Ga0256845, IMG submission 189101) | Tube worm associated microbial communities from hydrothermal vent at the East Pacific Rise, Pacific Ocean - Riftia | ecosystem: Host-associated > Annelida > Integument > Unclassified ... | reverse complement strand
CGAGGATGGGCCTCCGCGAGATCATGGGTAGAGGATACAGCATCGGGTCAGTCGCACACGACGCGGTGCTGGGCTGGGATTGGAGGCCTATCGCCGTACAAACCTCGTGGTTGGTGAGCAGATCGAGGGGGAGGAACAACGACGCGGCTCGAGTTCGAGCCGAGGTGTCGGAGCTTGTCTCTTTTGCTGCTACGATCCAACGAGATGACCGCTCGAAGGCGACTCGTAGGTGTCGTGTCGGCGCTGGCTGCAATGACGGCCTGCCTCGAACCCAACCCAAACCTCGATGGCGAGACCGACACCGGATCGGACGCGGGGACGGAGGCCGCGGGGACGGATACCGGAGACACCGACTCCGAGACGAGCTCGGTCGGGTCCAGCTCGGAGACCGGGAGTGAAGAGGCCTCGCCGCCTAGGATCCTGAGCTTTCGAGTGAACGGCAGCGCACAACCCGATACGGTCGAGGCCGCGGGATCCCTGTTGTTGAATGTCGAAGCGGGTGATTTGGACGGTGATCTCGACAGCGTCGAATTTAGAGTCGATGGTCAATCGATCGGATCGGTCGGCGGTGCGGGACCGGGGTTCCAACTCGAGTGGGTCGTCAGCGGCGCGGCGCTCAACGGAGTCCGTGTACTGGAGGTCATCGCCTACGATGGCGGAGGTCTGAGCAGTGCTCCTGTCCAGCTCAGCCTGACATTGGCGATGCCCGAAGGTGGCGTGGTCGCCGAAACATGGAACTACGACGGCGGACTGCTGGAGTCGGTCTATGATGTTGCCGTTTCCCCCGATGGAGACGAAGTGCTGCTGGTGGGGCAGACAATAGCGATGAACGTCAGTTCACAGCGAGTCGATCGTGTTGTGGGGGCGGTGTGGGGTAACAAAAATATCGCGGAGTCGGTTGCGGGATCTGGCGCGGAGTGGGCTGAAGGTGCATTCATCGTGGCTGGTTCCAATATTTCGAATCAGGCGATCGACAGCGCAGTGTTCGCGTTTGATTCTGGTGGCTCGATCGCCGACCTGTGGTCGGTCCATGCCGCCAAACCCGAGCTCGGTCTTCCGGAGGTGATCGACCTCAGCAATGGGATGGCGCGGGCGGAGGACGGTCGGATCTATGTGATTGGGACTTATGTCCCGACCTCGGGGCCCTTTGTCGATCAGCGCGCGAGCTACCTGATGGCGCTGACGGCGACCGGAGAACTCGACTGGCTGCGGTGGCCGACGGAGGACACTCTCAATTTCGAAGCGGCGCCCATCATCACGGAGATCGCCGTCTCGCCCAGCGGTGCCGAGTTGGCTGTGGTCGGGTATCGCCAGGAGGGGGATCAAGCTCTGTGGTTGACGCGGTGGACGCTCAATGGCGACCTACTCAGCGAGTACGTGGTCGATGGAGTGGATCCGACCCAGGGCCACGGGCTCGCCTACGCGGATTCCGAAGCGCTGGTGGTCACGGGAGGGCGCCGACAGGATCTCGAGCTCGAGTCGTGGGCGCGAATGCTCAACGCGGACAACGAGACCCTGTGGACGGTCGAGCCCGTGCACGCCGGGAGGGGAGTGACGGCGGGAGTCGCTGTCGATGCTTGGGGGCGAGTCGTGACCGTTTCGACCGAGGGTTGCGACGAGGACTTCCTCGATTGTGACCTCGCCGTCCGAAAGTACGCCCCAGACGGCTCTCCCATGTGGACCGTCGCTTGGACCGAAGAGACCTTCACGGGCCCGGTCCCGAACTTGCCTGGGTCGGACGCCTCCGTGGTGCTCGACCGCTTTGGTTATGTCTACGTCACGGGGATCGCGTACACAGCGGGTACAGGGACCGACTGGTGGGCCCGCAAGCTCCACCCCTGAGCTGGCTTCGACTACACTCCGGCGTCCGTGACGGCCGACCCCTCACCCGCGCGCGAGCGCACAGACGCAATCGTCGCGCTGCTCGGGCATCCCCGTCTGTGGGTGCTGTGCGCTGTGCTCGGGTTTCTCACCCACTTGCGCTCGCTCGGGATTGGTCTGCTCGCCGACGACGTGGGGCACCGGGGCTTCATTCTCGCCCAACTCGAGGGCGACTCGACGAGACCGTGGTGGGACATGTTCGTGCTCATCGGCGGGACGCCGGAAGAGCTCGAGAAGCTTCGCTTCCTCGGGCGTGTCCCGTGGTGGACGAGCACGCAGGTGCAGGTCTCCTTTTTTCGCCCCCTGACTGCGGCGAGCCACTACCTCGACTATTGGCTGTGGCCCGACAGCCCCTGGGCAATGCATCTTCACCAGTTGTGTTGGCACGGGGCAGCCTGCGCGTTGGCGTGGCTGTTTTTTAGGCGCGTGTGTCGAACCAAGAGCGCGGGGGGGGCCGCCGGGATCGCGTTCGCGTTGACCCATCTCCATCTCTCGGCGGTCGGTTGGCTGGCACATCGCAACGCCGTGCTGGTGCTGGTGTTCGGGCTCCTGTGTCTGTTGGCACACGATGCTTGGAGACGGTCCAAGTGGCGGCCAGGTGCGGTCTTGGGGCCATTGGGGCTGCTCGCGGCGCTCTTGTGTGGCGAGCTGGGGGTCGGGGTTCTCGGGGTGTTGGCCGCGTATGCGCTGACTTTGGATCCGGCCGCGCTGGCGAAGCGAGCAGCGTCTTTGTTGCCGTATTTTGCAGTGCTCATCTGCTGGCGGCTGGCCTATGACGCGATGGGCTATGGCGCCCTCAATTCGGGTGCTTACCTCGACCCGCTGCGGGAGCCCCAGGCCTGGCTGAGCGCCGCGCCCGGGCGTGTCCTCGAGCTGTGTGTGTATCTGTTTGGGCTCCCCGGGACGACGATCGTGAGCCTCCCTTGGCGGGCGGTCTCGGCGGCCGTGATCGTGGCCGTGATCGTGGGTCTGTGTTGGTCGAAGGGACGCAGGGAGCTGAGCTTCGTCGCGCTCGGCGTGGTGATGAGCTTGATCCTGCTGACGCCGAGCGTCGCCAACGAGCGTCTGCTGGTGCTCGCTTCGCTGCTCTCTTGTCTGGCGGTCGGGGAGGCGGTGGTCCACGGTCTCGAGCGGGGAGGAGCGCCCGCGTGGTCGAGTGTGGCGCTGCTCGTCGGGGTGTTTGGATTATTGTCCCCGATCGACGCCTGGCGTTTCGGCGCCGCGACGGTCGAGTTCTCGACTTCGAAGGCGAGCTTCCCCGCGGCGTCGACTTTGGACGACGCGCAGCTGCGGCGACAGTCGGTAGTCGTGCTCCATGCGCCGAATATGCTGGTTGCGAATCTGCTGCCCGCGTCTCGGGAGGCGCGGGGGCTTCAACGACCCAACTTCATGTGGCTCTTGCACGCGGAGGACGGGCCCCTCACGGTGCGTCGACTCGACGCCCGGACGCTGGAGCTCTACGACGCCGAAGGTTGGCTGCGGGGCGCCGACACGTCGCTGTTGCGGGGGCCCGGAGATCCCTTCGGGGTCGGGGATGTGGTCCAGACCCTCGACTTCAGGGTCGAGGTGGTCGAACTCGATCGGAGTGGGAAGCGGCCGGTCCGCATCGAGGTGCGCTACCGGGTCCCGGTCGGGGATCCGAGCATGGTGACGCTGATCTGGGGCACCGACGATTTTGTACGTTGGTCCGAGCGGGGGTAGGGCCGAGATCTGGGGTGTCGGCACGACCGCTGGGCGACTCGCGTGATTCGCGCAGGCCTCTAGCGTAGCTTCGCCGCCCTTCGTGGTGGCCGCTGAGTTGTCGGGCTGCGCTGGCCTGGTATACCTCCCGACCAAAGTAGGCCGCGATGGAAGACGAGAGCCACGACGATCACAAGGGGATGGACCCCGAACTCTACCGTATTCGCCACAGCCTCGCGCACGTGCTCGCGCAGGCCGTGCTGGAGATCCGACCGGGGACGACCCTGGGGTTCGGACCGGCGATCTCCGACGGCTTCTACTACGACTTCGTGCTCAGCGAGCCCCTGACCGAGGCGGACCTGCCCGCGCTCGAGAAGAAGATGAAGTTCATCATCAAGCGGGGGCAGAAGTTCGAGCGTGAAGAGCTCCCGGCCGAGGAGGCGTTTCGCTTCATCGCCGAGCAGATGAAGGAGCCCTACAAGCTCGAGTACGCCCGCGAGCTGGTCGAGAACAAGAAGCTCTCGGGGCTGACCTTCTACAGGAACGGACCCTTCGTCGACATGTGCGAGGGGCCGCACGTGGACAGCACGCGCAAGCTCCCGGCGGGCGGGTTCAAGCTGCGCAGCATCGGCGGGGCCTACTGGCGTGGAGACAGCGACAACGTCCAGATGACGCGGATCTACGCCTGGGCCTACAAGACGCCGGAGGAGCTCCTGGCCCGGGTCAAAGAGCACAAGTTGGCGATGGCCAACGACCACAAGAAGCTCGGTCGGACCCTCGATATTTTTCATATCGACGACGAGATCGGGAAGGGGCTGCCCCTGTGGCTGCCCAACGGCACGGTGCTCCGCGACGAGCTCGAGAAGCTCGCCCGCGAGCTCGAGTTCAAAGCCGGGTACGAGCGGGTGTCCACGCCCCACCTGGCGAAGGTCGGCCTCTACTACAAGACCGGGCACCTGCCTTATTACGCGGACGGGATGTACCCCTTCCTCGAGCTCAAGGAGACCCACGAGGGGCCCGATGGGGAGGTCGAGGAGGTCACGGAGACCTACGCCCTCAAGCCCATGAACTGCCCGCACCACCACAAGATCTTCGCCGCCCGGCCGCGCAGCTATCGCGACTTGCCGCTGCGCCTGGCGGAGTACGGGCAGTGCTACCGCTACGAGGACTCGGGCGCGCTCTCGGGTCTGCTGCGGGTGCGGGGGATGTGCATGAACGACGCGCACATCTACTGCACCGAAGACCAGATCGGCGAGGAGTTCAAGAAGGTCATGGACCTCCACAAGCAGGTCTATTCGATCTTGGGCATGGACAACTACTGGATGCGCCTGTCGACCTGGGACCCGGACGACCCCAAGGGCAAAGAGAAATACGTCGACATGCCCGAGGACTGGGAGCGCTCCCAGCAGCACATCCGTCAGGCCATGGACGAGGTCGGGATTCCCTACCGGGAGGTCAAGGGTGAGGCCGCGTTCTACGGGCCCAAGATCGACGTCCAGTTCCGCACGGTCACGGGCCGGGAGGAGACCGCGAGCACGAACCAGCTCGACTTCGCCGTGCCCGCGCGCATGGGCCTGGTCTACACGACCGCCGACGACCAGGAGCGGCATCCCTACGTGCTGCACCGGGCGCCCCTGGGCACCCACGAGCGCTTTGTGGCGTTCCTGATCGAGCACTACGGGGGCGCCTTCCCGACCTGGCTCGCGCCCGAGCAGGTCCGGATCTTGCCGGTCGCTGCGCCCTTCGCCGGCTACGCCGAGAAGCTGGTCGCGGCCCTGCGTGACGAGTATGTGCGGGCCAAGGCGGACCTCTCTCCCGATACCCTCAACAAGCGGATCCGCAACGCGCAGACCGGGAAGGTGCCCAACACCTTGGTGGTCGGCGAGCGCGAGGAGCTCAGCGAGTCGGTGACCCTGCGCTGCTACGGGAGCCGAGAGCAGACCACCATGCCCTTCGAGGAGTTTCGGGCCCGCCTGCGGGTGGCGATCGAGACCCGCGCGCAGAAGATCTGAACCTGTGCCCTCGGCCCCGAGTTGGGGCGAGGGCACAGATTGTCGATTGTCGCCGGTTCTCAGGAGGCGCTCGGCCGGCGCGCGGCCGGTTCAGGGAATCGAGAAGTCGAAGCTCAGGTCGACCCCGACCGGGGCCCCGGAATCGGGCGAGGGGAAGCGCCAGGCTTCGACCGACTCGGCGACACACTTGCGGACGAACTCGGAGTCGAGGGTCGCATCCTCGACCTCGACCTCGGCGACGCTCCCCTTGGCCGTGATCTCGAACTCGACCCGCAGCGCGCCGTCGAGTCCGAGCGCCGTCAGCTTCGCCTGGTCGTAACACGCCACCAGCTCGGTGTTGTGAGCCCGAAGTACACGCCGAACGATGTCGATATTGTAGGCACCTCCGACCTCGAGGTCGTGCTGCGAGACCTTCGATGCGAGTGTGGTCGGGGCCATCTGAGCGACCAGATTCTTGTTGAAGGAGGTCCCTGGGTCCGCGGATTGGACGGGCAGTTGGGCTGCGCTGTGACCGTCTGTGAGCACGGCCAAGGCCCGCTCGGCGTCCCCCGAGGGTCCCAGCTCGAGACCCTCCTGCCCGGGGTCGACCTCGAGGGGCCCGGTGTCGAGGGCAGGTTCGTCGTTGGACCCGTCCAAAGGAGGGAGAGGGATCTCCGAGATGCCTGTAGACTGGACGGGCTCCGGCTGGGCGTCGGCTTTGCTCGGTGTGCCCGAGTTGGAGTCCGTACAGGCGAGCGTGCACAGCAGGGCGGCCGTGGCCGCGAGGCAGCTGAGCCCGTGGACCCCGTGGACAGTGAACCGGTTCACTGTCCGACCTCCGCCTGCTCGCCCGCGGCCGGCTTGGGCCTCAGCGCGGGATCGAGGATCCCCAACAGGGGCTCGAGGGCGGCGCGCTGCTCTGCGCTGAGCTCCCGGCCTTCCTTCGAGGCGAACAAGATGTCTTGAAAGCCGGCTCGGGAGCGTTTTTGGTCTTGAAAGGTCTGGAGCACGAGCGGGCCCTCGGGCAGGAGTTTGCGCAGCTCGGGGTCGAGCGCGGCCTCGACCCCGGCGCGCGCCGAAGCTCGCTGCTCTCCAGTCTCGAGCGGTCGAACCCAGCGCCCGGCACCCCCGGCGTCACCTGTGGTCTGCAGGGCCACGGGCACGACCGGATCCCGGCCGACGTACCACAGCTCCATGAGCCGCGGGTCGGGGCCGAGCGTCGAACCGGCGGGAGCCTCGGGTTCGAGGTAGGGGTAGTAGGGGATGGGGGTGGCGAAGCTGATGCGCATGGTCTCGGCGACGACGGCCGCTGGCCCGGGAGCCGAGCCGTCTGCCAGGTCGGCGCTCGGCGGGTCGTAGCGCATGGCGACATAGAAGAAGCCCATGCGCACGTAGTGCTCGAGCCAGGCGTCGGCCTCCTCGGTCGCGATCAAGTCGTTGTCGGCGAGCCACTGGGCGAGGGCTCCGCTGTCGGTGGCCGAGAGTACGAAGGCGGTGAAGCTCCCGACCTTCTTGACCTCGAGTATTTGGACGCCACCCCCAGGGGCGCCGCCGAAGCCCGCCCCCTTCGATCCGCCGCGCCCGCGCGAAGGCGGGTTGAAGGGGAAGGCTGCCCGCAGCTTGGAGAAGGGTGTGGTCTCGACGGCGGCGACCGTGGGCCGGGTGGGGGTCGGGACCACGAAACCGAAGGGCTCGCTGGCCCGCTGGAAGGCGACCTCTCGAATGAAGTGCTGCTGTCCGGCCTCGGCGTCGTGGATCAGGAGCACCTTCTCGCGTGAGAGCGAGGGCTGCTGCTCCGGCGAGAGGGTCTTGGACCTAAAGAAGCCACCGCAGGCCTCGGCGATGTCGCTACCGACAAAAGTCAGCGTGAGCAGGGCGATCGCGGCGCCCGACGAACGGGCGAGCGTCCGCCAAGTCCGGGCCCGCGTCCATGTACGTGTGTGCGAGTCGGTGGGCATGGTCCCAGTCTAGCAGCGCGCTCGGGCCGTCGAAGGGGTCAGTCCCAGCCTTCGCGCACCCGCTTGGCCCACTCCTCGATGTTCTCGATCGTGGTTTCGGCCTCGACCCCCGAGCCGCACAGAGACTGGGCGGCGACTTTGAGCTCGGCCTTGGCCCTGCGGATGCGGCTGCGCACCGTCCCGACCGGCATGTCCATGACCACCCCGATTTCGCGGGCCTCGAGCTGCTCCCAAAAATAGAGCTCGAGCACGACCTGGGAGTCGAAGGGGATCCGCCGTAGGGCCTCGAGCAGGCGCTTTTGGTCCCGGTGGTGGGCGAGGGCGGTGCTCGGTCCGGCGCCCAGATCGACCAGGGAGGCGCTCTCGAAGGCCACGCTGCCGAATCGACGCTGCTCTCGAAACCAGTCGCGGAGCACGTTGTGGGCGACGGCGAACATCCAGGTCCGAAAGCCGGCGTCCTCGCGGAAGCGGACGATCCCCTCGACGCAGCCGATGAAGGTGCGCTGGAGGAGATCGTCGGCCTCGGCCTCGCTCGAGACCTTGTTGCGAAAGAAGCGACGCAGGGCTCGGAAATGGCGATCGACGAGCGCGCCGCCGGCCTCCCGATCTCCCTCACGCCATCGTTGCAAGAGCGCGCGATCGTCCTCGGCCGACACCCGCACATGATAGCGGCTGCGGCTGCTCAGCCTCCGGTGCAGTTCCCCCGCTTGACCGTGATCTTGGGCCAGCGGTTGCCCTCGAAGATGTCGATGGAGTTGATGAGCGTCCCGCGGGTGGTGTTGGGCATGACCAGGCCGGGGTGACTCCGACCGGCGGCGAGGGGGCCGTGTTCGGCGGGGCACTCGATGGTCCTCCCGTTGCTGTCGACCTCACAAAACTTGAGCGCGATGGCCACCCGGGCGTGGTTGACGAGCTCGACGGTGTCGCCGGGGCAGGCCTCGATCTCGCTCTTGTCGGCGATCAGGTCGTTGTCGATTTCGGTGATCGTGATGATGTGGTTGTTCATTGTTCGACTCACAGTGGGGCGTAGGAGATTGAATCTCGCGGTGCGCGCGGCCGAGCTCAGCCTCGGGGGCCGGGCTCGGTCTCGGGGGCGGGATGGGTCTCGATCCAGGCCTCGAGTTCGGCGGTCGGCTCGCTCCACTCCGGCCCCAGATCCAGGTAGATGGCGCGGGCTTGGAGGGCGCGGCTCGAGGCGAGGGCCTCGGCTCCCCGCCCCCACTCGGCCTGGGCGCTGAGCCACAGGGTTTCGGCGAGTTCGGGAGAGTGGCCGCTGAGCTCGAAGAGGGTCAGGGCCCGGGCCAGGGCGTCCCCAGCTCGGTCCGGGCGCGCGAGGCCGAGCTCGGCCGCGCCGAGGGCCTTGAGGGGGTAGGCGAGGTCCGGGTGTGTGGCCCCGAGCTTGCGCTCGAGCACGGCCAGGGCGGGCCCGAGCAGCTGGTGTGCGCGCCGGTGTTCGCCGAGCGCGACGAGGGCCTCGGCGAGGTTGCTGTCGGCGAGCGCGCTGTCGACCGAGTCGGCGGTTTCAAAGTGGGCGTGGATCGCCAATACCCGCTCGAAGGCCTCGGCCGCGTCGGCGTAGCGGCGCTCTCGAAAGGCCACGGTGCCGACCGCCGAGAGCAGGTCTGCGCGCTCTCGATCGAGGGGCCCGAGGGCGACCGGTGCGAGGGCCCGGGCTCGCTCGCTGTGTTCGCGCGCTGCGGAGAGGTCTCCCCGCGCGTCGGCGAGCGCGGTCAGGGCGAGCTCGGCCCGCAGCACGCCCCGCCCTCGGGGACCTTGCTCTTCGACGAGCCGGGCGCGGGCCCGGGTGAGCGAGTTCAGGGACGCCTCGAAGTCACCGGCGTCGAGTTGGGTCAGGCCCTCGTCGAGAGCGGCGATACCCGCTCTGGCCAGGCGCTGCGGGGTGCCCCCCGGTCCCGGTTCCGCGCGCAGTACCAACTCCAGGTTGCGGGCGAGAGCAAAGGCCTCGAGGCTCCCCGCCGTGTTCCCCCTGCGCGCACGCAGGTTGGCCAGATCGCGCAGCCCCGCGGCCCGCTCCCAGGCGGCGAGTCTGCCCAGGGCGGCGAAGCCTATGTCGGCCTCGAGCAGGAGCGCCTCACCGGCCTCGAGTTCGCCCCCCAGTCCAAGCAGGATGCCGCGTTCAGCCGACAGCCGGGCCTGTTGACGCGGCGCCCGCTGGAGATTCTCCACGATGCTCGCGCGGCGCTCGAGGGCCCAGCCCGCCCGATCGAGATCCAGGTCGAGATCCCGGGCGACGGCCACGAGCCCCGTCCAAGCGTCGGCCTCGAGCTCGGGATCCCCGCTGTCTCGGGCCAGATCCAAGGCTCGGCCCAGAGCCAGGCGAGCCGGTCTCGCCTCGCCCCGCTGGAGGTGCAGGCGAGCTCGGACGCGGGCGGCCTCACCCTCGAGCTGCGCCCATTTCAGGGCCTGAGCCCGGGCCTCGACCCAAGTGGCAAGATCGAGGCGCTCACTCAGCGAGACCGTCTCGGCGTCGCCGTGCTCCGCGATCACCAAAGTCTGGCGCAGGCTGTGGACCTCGAGGGCGATCGCCGTCGGCGGTGACTGGGACCGACCCTCGCCCACGCTCGCCTCGAGGCAGAGCTCCGGTGCGCGCAGGGCTTCGAGCCAGGGCCCGAGCGCGCCCGGGTTCGGGGTCTCGCGCTCGAGGTGAGCGACGAGAGCCGCGAGCCCGTCGAGGCGGCGCTCGAGGCAGGCCATGCGTCGGTCGTGGACTCGGGGGGACCGGACCTGATCGATCAGGGAGTCCCGGCAGCTGGTCCGGGCGGCCCGGCGCCAGCGCTCGACCCAGAGATCGATGGTCTCCGAGACCCCGGGGGCGCCCGCGAGCTCGAGGCGCTCGCGCAGGGCATCTCGACGGCCCCCCTCCCAGTAGATCAGTGCCCCTCCATCCACGGCCGCGCAGGGTTCGATGTGGGTCGGGTCGGGTCGCAGCCCAAAACCGAGCGCGCCCGCCAGACCGGCGCTGACGAGCGCCGCGGGGATCCACCAGCGTCGGCGTCGGGGCGCGAGCGTGTCCAAGAGCGCACGCATGTCGGGGAAGCGGTCCTCGGGGGCCTGGGACAGACCGCGCTGGAGCACGCTGTGGACCCGGCGCGACATGCCCTTTGGCCGCGTCGCCAAACCCCGTTCAGAGGGGAGGGCGAGCCCCGTAGGTCGCTCGGGTTGCTCGGGTTGCTCGGGGCGGGCGCCCGACAGGGCCTCCCAGACCGCGACACAAAACGCGTACTGGTCGGCCCGCGCGTCCAGCCCCTGGACTCCCCGGCGCTGCTCGGGGGCCGCGTAGGCCACGGTCCCCGCGAAGCTGCCGGCGAGCCCGCTGGTGTCTTCGCCGTCTGTGGGCGTGGTCCTGTCGGCGTCGCGGGAGGCGAGGCTCCGGGTCGCGCAGACCAACCCGAAATCGATCAAGCGCACCCGCCCGTCGGCCCCGAGCAGGACGTTCGCCGGTTTGAGGTCGAGGTGGACCAGCCCAGCTTCGTGGAGCGCGGCCAGGCCCTCGCCGGCCTCGAGCCACCACCCGAGCCGGGCCCTCGGGCCCTCGTCCCGGCCGCCGCCCACGCACTCCCGCAGGGTCTTCCCGACCACGAGCTCCATGGCGATCCAGACCTGCCCATCCTGCTCACCCACGTCGTAGACGGCGACCACGTTCGGGTGGTTGATCTTGGCGAGGCTCCGCGCTTCTTGGAACAGTCGGCGCGACCCGGTGGTCGTCCGTCGGCGCAGGAACTTCAACGCCACAGATCGCTCGAGCTCCTCGTCGTAGGCGGCCCAGACCGTGCCCTGGCCGCCCGCTCCGAGTTGCTTCTCGATTCGAAAACGGCCGATGCGTACAGGTGGAAGCTCGATATCAAAGAGATTGGAGAACAGGCGCCTGCGGGCCATGGCGTCGTCCAGCGTCCCCATCTCGATCGCGGACGGCATCGCTTCGCTGAGCGTCGTCGTGTTGCCTAGAAACTCTGCCTTCATCGCCGACTCGACAGTGATCGCGGTCCCCGAGGCGATCAAAAAATCTGCATGAGTCTACGAATTTCGGGTGCAGCGGACAATTCACCTGTTCACGGCAGAGCGCACAACCAGCGAGGCCGCGCCTTGAACGAAGTGTTCGGCGCGGCCCCGTCATCGGGCCCAGGGCAGGCTGCGGGTCCGGCTCGAGGCCGATTTTGCAACCTCTGTGGGCTCAGTCTTCGGCGCTCGAGTCCTTCGGGTGTTCGCCACCGGGTTTGTCCTGTGCCTCCGGAGCCGGGTCGTCTTGTCCAGTGGCGACCTTGGCCTCGGCCGTGGCCGGGGTCGAGAGGCGGACCGGTTGGGGGCCCTCACAGGTCTTCTTGCCGACCTTGCAGCCCCGTACTTTCAGGTCGCGCAAGATGCCCTCGAGGTCGCTGTTGTGGGCGCTCTCGAGTCCGGCCTCGCCGCCCAGCTGGACGACCACGCGCCACTCGTCGGTGACGAAGAGCACGGCTGTGTAGAACTTCTGCTCCTCTGTCCCCGGGGGTTGGTAGCGGAAGTCGAAGCGGGCCCCGGCGACCCCGTTGGCCGACTCGACCGCGGTCTGGCGGACGAGCTCGTAGCCGCGGGCGCCCAGCTTCTTGACCAGGTCGTCCGACCACAGGGGCAGCTTGCCGCCCTTGAAGTTGGGGAAGGTGGTGATGTTCAGGCCGACGTTGTCCGGGGCCTTCATGCGCAGCTCGCTGTCCCCGCTCCAGTCGCTCGAGTTGACCTCGATGAACCCCGGCGGCGGGTTTTTGAGCTTGAAGCTCGAGCAGCCGGTGAGCAAGGCGAAGCTCAGACCGAGGCCGAGGCCCGTGAGAACACAGGCCCGTGAGAACACAGAGCGGAGTCGGGGCTTGGAGGTCGTCATCGAAGCGAGGTGTGTGGCGGGAGGGCAGGAAGGCTGGCTGGGGAGAGCGGAGCTGAAGTTCGAGGGAATCATGGCCTCACCTCCACTCCGTGGCGTCGACGCCGAGCTCGTCGACCCAGCGGAAGGGATCGTTGCTGGTCGGGATCGCATTTTGTGGCCCGCGCTCGCTCAGGGTCACCGTCAGGGTCGAGAACGAGATCAGGTCACCGAGCTGGCGCATGCGGCCGAGGGCGACCTCGAGCTCCATGGTCACCTGGTCCAGGGCCGCGCGGACGTGCAGGGCCTCCTCGACGGTCTTGGCTTTGCCCAGCAGTTGGAGCAGCTGAGACTGGGTCTCACGCAAGACCTTGATGCGTGACTCGAGGTCGACGTACTCGGCGGTCACGTCTTGGGCCTGGAGCGACTGGGCGAGCACGACGCCCAGCTTGGCGAGCTCCTTCATGACCGGCTTGAGTTTGGCCGCGGGGATGCGCAGGACGACTTGATTGGCCGAGCGCATGTGGACCCAGCCGCCGTAGCGATCGGGCACGGTCTCCACGGCCGAGACCGCGGTCTCGAGGTTGTAGACGCTGATCTGCAGGCCGGCGACGTAGATGATCTCTCGGCCGTGCGGTTTGGACTGTTCGTCGCCCTCGGCGAGCGTGGGCTCCTCACCTTCGGTGTCGTCGGCGCTGAGTTCGAACCCGGGAGAGGGGTCGTCGTTCCTCGCTGCACGCCGTTTTTGCTTCGACTCCTCCCGTGCCGAGGTAGCCGAGAACAGCGACGTGTCCGACCCCGACATGGGGGCTTGGACCATCTCGCCACGGGCCAGATCGTCTTCGAACTCGTAGCTGGCGGACTCGGTGATGTCCATCATCTCGGCGGGGGGCAGCATGGCCTGTTCGTCGTAGCCAGAGTCGGGCGCGACGGCGTAGCCCCCGGACTCGGACTTCATGCATCCCACGGTCGCGCTCAGGGTCAGCAACAGCGCGGGCAGCCACAGGCCGAAGACGAGGCGCCGCGCTCGGGGGCGAAGGTGCGTGCGGGGAGGGGAGTGAGCGGTGTCGAAGTGCATGTTGTCTCGGTCGGAAAGCTGGGACCCGATGAGTCCGGTCGTCGGCGCTCGGTCAACGTGGGCGTTCAGGTGCCGCTTACGGCTCAGCGGTACTCGGTGCCCTCGACACCCAGGGTGTCGGTCCACGGAAAGGGGTCGTTGCTGCTGGGCAGGGTCTCGGGACCCCGGGGCAGAAAGTAAACGGTGAGGGTTGAAAACGCGATCGATTTGGCCATCTCTCGCATATGGGTACGGGCCAACTCGAGCTCGAGGGTGATGCCATCGAGGGCGCGTCGGATCTGGAGGGCCTGCTCGACCGTCTTGGCCCGATCCAAGAGCGCCTGGAGCTGGATCTGCATCTGCTCGAGCACGCGGATCCGGGACTCGAGATCCGTGTAGGCGGCGGTCACGTCCTCGGCCAACAGGTTGCGGGCCAAGACCACGCCCAGCTCGGCGATCAGATCCATGGCCTCGTCGAGATGCTCGGCGGGGATCCGCAGGATCACCATGTCGTCCCGGCGCGCGTGCAGCCAGCCACCGAGGCGGTCGGGCAGGGCCTCGGCCGTCGCCACGGCGTCGGCCGTCGCGTAGACCTCGACATACATCTCGGCGGTGTAGATGACCTGGCGCGCGACCTTCGAGAGGGGGGGGGCGGGTTGTTCAGGGCTGTCGGGGGGCGGGACCGAGTCCTCGCTCATCTCCATCGTCAGGCCAGTGTCGTCTTTGGTGCTGACCGGGCTGGGGGGGGAGGCCTTCGTCGCCCGTTTTTGACGCCGGTTGGCGCCGCGATCACGGCTTGCGAGTCCACGCCCGAGTGACACCGTCTCGACGGCGATGTCATCCGTCTCGGCCATGTCTTCATCGTAGTCGTAGCTCGGGGATGGATGCGCGATGCCCCCCGCGTCGTACCCGTTCATGGCGCTGGGATCTTCGGTGTAGCTCTCGGCGTAGCTCGTGTTTTTTGCTGCGCAGGCGGTCAGGGCAGCCGTCAGGAGGACGAGGAAAGCCCACGCCCAAACTGGTGATCGGAGTCGGATTCGGTCGGACATCGGAACGCGAAGGCCCAACGCCGGGCGGGCGCCGTAGCTCTCACCGGCGACGATAACCCGTCACAGCTGCCCGCGGTGGGCAATTCCAGCGCTTCGCGCAGTCGTGTCCGGCCGTTCGCCGCTTGCGCTCCAGCGAAGCCGGCGGGTATGGCTGTGCCCATGTCCCAGTCCGCCCGCGCGCCCCTGGCCCTGGTCTTGGTTCCAGCTCTCGCGCTGGGGGCCCCCGCCTGTGCCTCCGATCACCAAGCGGACACGGTCTGGGCTCAGCCCGCGGGCCACGACCCCTCGGTCGTCCCTGCGGTGAGCGACGGTGGGCCCACTGTCGACGCGCCGCCCAGCGAGAGCGTCGCGGGTTCTTCTGGGGTCGACGACAAGTACATCGAGGCCGCTCAAAAGCTCACCGAGATGGCCCGGGTCCAGACCCACGCCTGGGACCGTCTGGCCTATATGTCCGACACTTTCGGCCACCGCCTCTCGGGTTCGCAGAGCCTCGAGGACACCATCGACTGGAGCCTCGAGCGCATGCGCGAGGACGGCCTGGTCGAGGTCCGGCGCGAGAAGGTCATGGTCCCGCACTGGGTCCGCGGCCACGAGGAGGCACAGATCCTCTCGCCCCGGCCGCGGGAGCTCGAGGTCCTCGGTCTCGGTATGACCGTGGGCACACCGCGCAGGGGGATCACGGCCGAGGTCGCCGTGGTCCACAGCCTCGACGAGATCGACGCCCGGGGCGAAGACCTGCGCGGGAAGATCGTGGTCATCAACCAGGCCATGCCCGCCTACGACCAGGGCAACCACGACTCGCACTACGGGACCACGGTGCAGATCCGGGCTCACGGGGCCTCCCGGGCGGCGAAGTACGGGGCCAAGGCCGTGCTCACCCGCTCGGTCACGGCCAACAGCCTCCGCACTCTGCACACCGGGACCCTGCTCTACGCCGACGATCAACCCCAGATCCCCGCGGCCGCGATCGCCCCCGAGGACGCCGAGTGGTTCGCCCGCGTGGTCGCCCGCGGTGAGACTCCCAAGGTCCGTCTCAAACTCGGCGCCAAGCTGCTCCCCGATGCGCAGAGCGCCAACGCCATCGCCGAACTCCGCGGCCGAGAGCTGCCCGACGAGATCGTGGTCATCGGCGGGCACATCGACTCTTGGGACGTGGGGGATGGCAGCACCGACGACGGCTCGGGCTGCGTGATGGCCATGGAGGCCGCGCGTATGCTCTTGGATCTGGGCCTGGTCCCGCGGCGGACCATCCGGGTGGTCCTGTGGACCAACGAAGAGAACGGGCTGCGCGGGGGCAAGGCCTACTTCGACGCCCACCACGGAGAACTGCACGCCGCCGGCATCGAGTCCGACGCCGGGGCCGGAGACCCCTGGGGTTTCGGCGTCGGCCAAAACCAGGCTCAGCTCGACGCCCTGCTGCCCTATGCGCCCTTGTTCGAGGATCTCGGGGCGCACAACTTCAAGCTTGGAGGAGGCGGGGCGGACCTCTCTCCCCTGACCGCCGCGGGCATGCTCGGCCTGGGTCTGCGCCCGGACACGAGCCACTACTTCGACCTTCACCACAGCCAGGCCGACACCATCGACAAGGTCGACCCGGAGGCCCTCCAGCGCAACGCCGCCGCGATCGCGCTCATGGCCTTCATCCTCGCCGAGCGCGAGCTGCCCGGGCCCCTGATCCCCCTCGCCGCGCCGGACCCCGATTCCCCGGAGGCCGGCTGACGTGGCCAAGCTCTACTTTCGCCACGGGACCATGGACAGCGCCAAGTCGCTGAATCTGCTCGCCGTCGCCCACAACTACCGCCAGCAGGGCAAACGTGTCGCCCTGCTCAAGCCCGACCTCGACGATCGCTTCGGGGGCGGAGTCATCGCCTCGCGAGCCGGCCTCGAGAAGCCGGCCGATCTGCTCTTGGGCCCGGACAGCCAGCTCGATCCCGACTTCTTCGAGGGCCTCGACTGCGTGCTCGTCGACGAGGCCCAGTTCCTCGCGCCGCGGATCATCGAGCAGCTGCGCGTGCTGACCCGGACCCACAACGTGCCGGTGATCTGCTACGGCCTGCGGACCGACTTTCGGACCGCCCTGTTTCCGGCCTCGGCGCGCCTGTTCGAGCTCGCCGACTCCATCGAAGAGATCAAGGTCACCTGCCAGTACTGCAACCGCAAGGCGATCTTCAACATGCGCCTGGCCAACGGGGAGCCGGTCGGCGAGGGGGCGCAGATTCAGATCGGGGCCAACGAGAGCTACGCCCCGGTCTGTCACGCCTGCTACGAGCAGCGGCTCCCAGGGGTGATCTGCCCCGAGCCCCCAGGATCTCCAACAAACTGAGGGCGCCTGGGCGTGCTCGCTTCTGGCCGGCTCGCTTCTGGCCGGCTCGCTTCAGCCGGCTCGCTTCAGCCCCCGATGGTCTGCGCCGCCCGCACGCGCAGCAGGTCGCAGCGCTCGCTGAAGTCGGCCAAGGCGACATCGAAGGTGGCCGGAGGCAGCTGCTCCGGGTCGGCGTCGTAGGCCGCCTCGACCGTCGCCCGGATCTGCCCGTCCCAGTCGTCGACGAGGGCCTCGACGACCTCGGCCGAGAACGGCCCGTCGAGGAGCGCGCCGACTCCCGCCTCGTACTCGGCGTCGAACTGCGCCCACCCGCGCATCAGCGGGTCGCAGGCCGGGGGCATCTGCAAGAGGGAGCTCTGGCTGGACCCGGGGTGGGGGACGCAGGGCAGGTCGAGGGCGTTCCACTCGTCGACCACCTGCACGAAGCGGTCGAGCCCCGTGCCCTCGTACATGGGGTTGTGGACCACAAATGCGTTGTCCAGATCCCAGGGGATCACCCACACCCGGTCGGTCTCGACCTCCTCGTAGAAATAGAAGTTGTGATTTCCGCAGCCTCCGTTGCTGCAATAGAAGTGGAACATTCCGTCGTCGGCGCGGATCGTTCGGTCGACGGCGATCGTGCGCATGGTGGTGTCGACATCCATCCACTGCCCAATCACCTCGGCCCGGTCGGCTCCATTGGCCCCGTCCTGGCTCATGACCGCGGTGCCGAAGTCGAGCAGTTTTTGGACCGAGGGATCCTCGTCTTTGTTTGTGCGCAGGGCGTCGAGCAGAGCGGCCTCGGTAGCCGGAGCCTGGAGCGATCCTGCGGTCGGCCAGACTTCTTTGTAGAGGTTGCCCTCTCCGTCCGCGAACCGGCTGCGCGTGAACCGGCCGTCGATGTACTCGAGGTTCAAAAATACGCCCGCGAGCTCACCGTTGATCAGCAGGCGCGCGTGCACGGCTCGGGGCGCGGCCACACCCATCTGCCGGTAGAGCCAGTAGCCCAGGCGCTCACGCATCATGGACGGGTCGAGGTTCATGGCGTGGAAGAGCAGCTTCTTGACCCCAAAGAAGCGCCCCTCGGGATCGGCCCAATTGAAGCTCACCTTCATGCCCAGCTTGGGACAGGTCTTGGCCCCGCCGACCGCGAAGGGATCCTCGTCGCTGGCCGCTTCGGTGCAGCCCACCCAGGCGCCCAGGCTGCCCTTGTAGCGGACCCCCACGCCGTAGTCCTGGCCCTCGAAGCGCAGCACGCCCGGGACGTACTGCTCGGCCGCCGGATCGGCGTCGAGGAAGGCGAGGTCGGCCTCGTCGATGATCAGCTCGTAGGTGCGAAACTGGTCTTGGTCATAGAGGAAGGCCGCCTCGTCGTTTGGCTCGGGGTCGATGAGGCCGGTGTCTCCAGTCTCGGACTCCCCGGCGTCGGACTCTCCAGTCTCGGATTCCCCGGACTCTCCATCTTGGCCTTCAGGGGCAGGGCCGCCTCCACAGGCGGTCAGCGACAGCCACGCCCCACATAGGATCGTGAGCGTGCTCGCTCGAGGGGGCGACGACGACGGGAACGAGCGCGAGACTGTGAGCATCGATGGACTCGAACCTAGCAGCCCGGGACTGCATCCGCAGCCCAGCGAGGGTATCCGGTATGGGTATCAGCTGCGGCTGGGGACTTGCACGGTGCGGTCCTCCTCCACACACCACGCGGTCAGGGGTCCGCCGTAGACGCAGCCCGAGTCCAGGCCCAAGGTCCGGGGCCCGCGATAGTGGCCGCGCCGCGCCCAGTGCCCGTGCACGACCAGGGCCTCGCCTGTGTAGAAGCTGTCCCAGGCCCGGTGCGGTGGGGGACAGTCTTCGGGCAGGCGATCGAAGCGGCTGCGCGCGCCGTCGGCCGTACAGCAGCGGACCCGAGTCGCAAACGCGACCTCGTCGCTGGTCAGCCAGGCCTCATCGTGTTCACCCGGACCCAGCCGGGCTGCGATCGCGGGCAGGTCGAGCCAGCGTGGATCCAGGCCCGCGTGGACCAGCCACAGATCCCGCCAGCCGCGGCCTTCCCCCGGCAGGGTGGCCAGCGCGGGCAGGGCCCGGAGCTCGGCGAGCAGGGCATCGGCGTCGGGGGCCGCGAACAGGGCGTCGAGGGTGTCGTGTTTTCGCGGCCAGTGACCAGCGTGGGCCTGGAGTGCGTAGACCTCGTGGTTGCCGATCACCCCGCGTCCACCCAGGGAGGACCACAGGCGCAGCGTCGCCAGCGAGTCGGGGCCACGGTTGATCAGGTCGCCGGCGGCCCACAGCTCATCGCGGCTCGGGTCGAAGCGGACCGTCTCGAGCAGGTCCTCCAGTTCCCGAGCGCAGCCTTGCACATCACCGACGATCCAGCGCACCGCCCCAGTTTAGCAGGCTGAGCCGCAAGTGACCGTCACGCGGCGACGAGTCGGTTTCAGGGTCTGGGGAGGCGCGCTGTGGAGCGAGAGAGCGCGCTCCGACGAGACCCAGGACGATGCGCGGAGCATATCGACCACGCTCGGCTTCAACGAGGGTGGGGGGAGCGGCCGGGACGACCACAACCACGCGGACAACTGCGCGGTGACGAGGCTCGCCAGAGAAGATCCCCTGGACGGCCGCTGCAGCATGAGCGCGACGCCCAGGCGATGGATTCGGTGGCTGCTCAACAGCAGACTTCGGCGGCGACCGGCCTCGGCCGGTCTTCTCCACCTCCGTGATAGCTTCCGTTGGTGCTCGACCTCGCCGCATGGGCCTTCCTGGTCCTGGCTCTCGCTCTCGCGGTCGTCCACCGAGAGACGTTGGCCTCACTCTGGTTCGAGACCGAAGACCCCCGAGCCATCGCGCGATTCCGCATCCTCTTCGCTGCGGTCTTGGCGGGATACCTCCTCTCTCTGGCGCCCCTGGCCGGGTACCTGTTCTCCAACGCCGGTATTCACACCGGAGCAGAAGCAAAAGCCAGATGGGGCCGAATGGCACCCTGGTCACCGCTGTACTATTGGGATTCACCCATTTTTGTACGAGTGTACTTGGGGTCCCTGTTCGCGTGTGTGTGCGCGCTGGGGCTCGGCCTGTGCACAAGGGTCGCCAGCTGGGCGAGCCTGTTCCTGCTCTTGGGCCTGACCGCCCGAAACAGCTACCACCACGGTGGCGAACAAGCATTTACTTGCTTTTTGTTCTGCCTGTGTTTCGCCCGAAGTGGGGAGGTCTACTCCATAGATGCCTGGATCCGCCAGAGATGGCGCCCGCGGGTGGTAGAGACGATCCCCAGTTGGCCACGATATCTGATGTGGCTACAGATGGTACCATTCTGGTTTGCCAACGGACTCTCAAAACACGGCCCGATGTGGCGAAGAGGAGACACATTCTACTACCTGGCAAACAACCCATCCTACCAGCGTATCGATATGTATAGAGTGTCGGAGTTGCTGACACCGGCGGGCATGAGGCTGATGACGTGGGCTGCCCATCTCTGCGAGCTGCTGTTCCCGTTGGTCATCATTGGGTGCTTTCTCGAGCGGGCCAAACCAGTTGCGCTGGTCTCTCCTCGGCGCAGGTGGGTCTCCCGCATATTGATCGTCTGCATTGGTGCCAGCATTTTCGCCATGACCTGGGCCCGCTGGCCGAGCCACCCAGGGTTGTCGGATTGGCTCGCGCTGTCCTATGGGGCGGCTTTCATCATGGCCCCGATGCTCATGAGAATCGCTGTGCGGGCCCCTGTCTGGATCCGAGAGGTTCCCACATATCGGACCGTTTGGATCATCATCCTGACTCTGTTTTCGGCCCAACTGTTCTTTGTACTTCGAATCGGTTGGTTCACAGGCGTGGCCCTTTGTACGGTCATCCTCTTGGTCCGGGCAGGTGCAGGTTTTCAACCAGGCGGTGAGCCGAAAATTTGTCGGTCGACTTCATACGGACGGAAAGTGGCTGTCATCGTGCTGTCCGTGACGCATATTCTCAGCGTAGCGGTCGTCCTTCTTCCCCACAGGCGTTCGAGTCCAACATGGCGAGAACAGGTCGAACTACCCGCCCGTGTTTGGGTTCGAAATGTGAATGGAGCGCAGGTTTGGCGGATGGCAGCGAGTGGCGCACCGACCAAGGCCACCACGTTGGAACTCGTCATTGTGAGTGCGGATGGGGCAGAGCAAAGTGTCGGTGATGGTATCCTCGAGAAGCCCGCCGCGGCGTTCACCAAACGTCGAAAGCTCGCCTCCCGAATCGCCGGTAGGGCGCACCTGCGGCAGGCCCACGCTCGATGGGTTTGCGAGGGGCGAGGGTTGTCTGCGCCGGCACAGATTGTATTTTATCAATATGTGAAGGCGATACCGACGCCCCAGCGCCTGGCCGCATTCGGTGCCGAGGATGCAAGACGTTGGATGCTCGACACTGAGCACCGGCGGACCCTCGATACCATATCTTGCCCGCTGGAGCGTTGAATCGCGGCGGTGGACCGCCACACTTACTTCCGACTCCAATGCATTCTGGTCACGGATATTCTGAAGGGGGGGCTCAGAGTTGTCCAGGTTTCCAGTCTTTTGGTCGCGTTTCGTCCATAGCATTGGCGACGGGTTCTGTGGTGGACTAAGCTGGCTGTATGACGCTGTGGCATAGCGTGGGCCTGTGATTGGGGCTCTCGCTCGACCCAATTCCATTCGACTCCACCCGGGGAAGTCGTACCATGAAGCCGGTGATTACGGCGGTGGTGTTGATGTTCGTACTGACCAGCTGCGGATCAGACGACGGTCGTGACGAAGGCCTCGACTCGAGTCGACTCGAGTCGACTCGACGCGGCGATGGTGACGGCAGACGTGGCAGATATTCCTCTCGAGTGCGAAGATGATGAGGTCCGAGTTTACGCAGGTTTTCCGCCACCGGGTGACGCGAGGCCTGTCGCGGAGGGGTGCTACCTGCACTGCGAAGACAGCCCTTGCCCGGAGGGGCTCTCGTGCATTGAGGCGTGGCACAACCCATGTACTGACCGGGTGTGTCAGGACTGCGCGGAGCTCATCCAAGTTTGGGATTGAGCCTCTCTCCATATCCCCGAATGTGGCCTCGTTGTTAGGGTTCTGGCGCCTGAACTTCCTTGTTGTTGAGGTGCTGCATCATCTGGTGTCGATGGGCCTCGCCGCTCTCCATTACGGCATCGTCGAGCACCTCGGCGAGGTCTCCGAGTACTTCACCCCTGGCAGATCCGACTCTCGGCCGAGGATGCGCGCCACGATGGGGGCCTTCGCCCTCCCGGATCTATCCAGCTCGTGGGCATCGCAGATCGCCTCGAGCCCGTCCGGGCTGGAGAGGGGCTCGAGGGCGTCCTCGAACCCGAGCGACCGACTCCTGGAGGTCGCGCAGCTCGAACCTCGCTGGCGCTCCCGGGTTCGGACTCGAGCGCCCCTGGCCAGCTGCGTTACTCCCGCACACGCCCCCCTTGCGCCCCCGCTCCATCGCGCTTACGCTGCCACGTCGGCCACGTCCCGACAGCCGAGCAAGCTCCATTCTGGGGGTGCTTTGGTATTCGACGTGGGTACGGAAGACGAAGGCTGCGTGTCGCGGGTCCAACGCCGCGTTACCAACGATGGAAAAAACACAGCTGCCAACGACAGCAATTACGGCCGTATGGCCGTTGCCGCCTAATAAGCGACACGACTGTGTGTGAGGCGCTCTAGTAGCACTCAGTCGTCATCACAGGAGCTAGCGACCCGGGGGCCCCGGCCGGGTCGTGAAACCAAGGGGATCGCCGCCAAGAGGGCCCGCTGGTGGGCATGCGGGGTGGCTAAATCCAAGTTCGCCAGCTACGCACGTAGATGTCCCGTTAGAAGGCTCGCGGACCCGGGTTCGACTCCCGGCGCCTCCACTAGGTAAGTGCCTGATTTATCAGGCACTTTTTTTGCTACGTAGCAACTGGCGTAGCAGCCAGATTTCGCCAGGATCCACCGCGCCAACTCCGAGTAGTTGGACGGTGGGACCGGGCGAAAGCTGGCGACCGCGTTAGAACGCGTGGACCACGGGATCGTGGTGTAGAGGTCGAAGGCCGCGCGCGTCGAGCCGCCCGTGTGGGTCACCGGCAGGAGGTGCTCGCGCTGGGCGCCGTCGGCCTGCGCCAGCGAGATGAAGGTGCGGCGGGTGTCGTGGAAGCGACGGTGGGGGATCCCGACCAGCTCGAGGTCGCGTCGAAAGCGCTTGCCTATCTGGTTCTTGGTGCGGATCGTCCCCGCCTTCCGGTGTCGGTGCGCGCCATTCCCGCCACGAGAGCAGGGGCTGGGGACGATGTGATCGTCGGGAGTGGGTACCCAGCCGACCGCGTCCTCGAAGCCCTGGGCGCGCCAGCCCGCGAGCACCAACTCGAGCAGCGGGTGGACCGGAACCTCGCGCGGAATGTCGGTCTTGGTCGTGTTTTTGTAGCTGTGGGCGACGAGCAACTTCGACGCGGGCGAAGCATCCTGCCAGTGGCGCCAGCACGTGCCCGCGATCTCACCCAGGCGAAGACCGGTGAAGAAGCTGATCATGTAGAGCACACGCCGATCGGGCGGCAACGCAGGGTCGCTGATGATGCGGATGATCTCATCGCGGGTGTAGATCGCCGAAGCCCGCCATTCGGGATCTTTGTCGCCAGAACGGCCGAGATGTTTGCGATGAACATCGCAAGGGTTGTGCTCTACGATCTCCTCATCGATGAGCTCACTAAACACGCTGCGCAGCGTGCTGTGAACGTTGCGGATCGTCCGTGGTGCTTTGTCCTGTTCGATGAGCGCAGCGAGTAGCTCTTTGACGTGGGCTTTGGTGATACCCGTGACGGGGAGTTCACCAAAGCGCGGAAGGATGTGAAGGCGAAGGTGGCGGGCCTCCTCGGCGTGGTTGCGGATGCCCTGCTTCTTCCGCGAGCAAGTCCAGCGCTCGGCGTACTCGTTGAGGGTTGGGACCTCGTCGGAGGTACTCGAGTCGGTGCGCGTGGCGATAGCGAACTCGATCTTGCCGAGGGCACTGTTGGCGGCGCGCTCTTGGCCCCTGCGGTAGGGTGAACGCCGAGCGATCCGCTTCCCCGTCGGTCCGGCGTAGGACCACCACAGGAAGGGCGAATCCTTGCGTGGATAGACGGAGCCCATGGCGAGAGTCTAACGCACACCAATGCGGGCAAGTTCCCGCGCGACGACTTCGTCCTCGTTGGGGAGGAGGTCGCCAGCCAGGAAGGCGTGGATCTCGGAGGTCTTGATCAAGATCTTCTGGCCTGCCCGGAGTTCGGTCAAAGCGCCGGCCTTGACCCACTCTCGGATGGTCGCCGGAGTGACACGCGCGAGGTCGGCGGCTTCGTCCGTCGTGAGATATTCGTGCGTCGCCGACGTGACCGGGAGGGTGCGCCGTATCTCTGCGAGTAGATCTCTCTTGAGTTCGAAGAGCTCCTCGCGGATCAGAGACCGGACGGTGTCCTCAAAGTTCATCCCGAGCGCCGATCTGGTCGATGCATGAGAGGGCTGTGTGGCGCCAGAGACGACGTCCACAGGTGACCTGCCTGTGAACCGGACTCTCTCTCTGGTGCAGCTGGCTGGCACATCGCGGATCAAACTTGGAATGAACGCCAGGCCTCGGGGATCACCCGGCCACCGTCCAGGCGGTACTCCGGTCCACCGTCGGACATCTCGAGCGTCTCGATCGCCCACTCGGCCACGCTCGACCAGATCTCCGGACCGGGGTCGTTTCCGCGATCCGGGTCGCTCTGGCGATGAGCAAACACGAAGCGCACACCCTCGCGGTGCAGGAGGCGGAGCAGGCCGCGACCGGCCGCCACCTGTGCGCTCGTGAGTGAGTCGCGGCCAAAGCTGTTGGGCTTCCACCAGTTGCCGTTCGCCGACTTGAGGTTTCCGGCGAACTCGATCGCCACCGAGCGCGAGTTGAACCCGCCGGATGCAGACAGGCGGGCCGAAACCGGGTGAAGTTGGGCAACCGTGCCGTCGGGGAGCACGATGAAGTGCGCCTTCACTCGGTGGTAGCGAGCTGGATCTGTTCCCCGTGAGAACGACATCTGATGCAGCACCA
>Ga0256845_1000947_pt1 | contig 24797 bp, 25 predicted proteins | sample RiftiametaG_FD_189101 | JGI IMG/M metagenome (GOLD analysis project Ga0256845, IMG submission 189101) | Tube worm associated microbial communities from hydrothermal vent at the East Pacific Rise, Pacific Ocean - Riftia | ecosystem: Host-associated > Annelida > Integument > Unclassified ... | reverse complement strand
CCGGCCACCCCGTCTCCGTCTCCGTCTCCGTCTCCGTCTCCGTCTCCGTCTCCGTCTCCGTCTCCGTCTCCGTCTCCGTCTCCGTCTCCGTCTCCGTCTCCGTCTCCGTCTCCGTCTCCGTCTCCACCGTCGTCGCCGCTGTCGGACTCGTCTCCGTCGTTGTTATTGTTATTGTTATTGCCGTTTCCGAGACCGTTGCCGTAGAGCGAGTCATCCCCGCCATCCGTCTCGTCGCCGCATCCCGCGGTAAGCAGGAGGCAAAGCGCGCTTCCAGTGGCAACAAAAGAGTGAATGAAAGTCTTCTTCATAGTGCAAATCTTTCTTTGAGGAGATCTCCGCGCCTCGAAGATGCTGTGCGCGCGGGCTTGGCTGTTCGGCCTCTTCACCAGGACTTTCCCACGGACCGACAAAGCTGTCAGCAGAAAACGTATAATCCTATTTATTCTCAGGAAACGGCTCAGATCAGGCAGAATTGCGCTCCTACCGTTCGGTTTGCTTTCGAACACATCCGCGCCCATGACGTGATCAATGGGTCAAAACGGCGATCTCCTCGATGCGCACCACCGACCACAAAGCCGGCCACTCCCCTCGACCGCCCTCGTCCGAATGGATATCCGCAGCTTGAGGACGCCTTGCTTCCATGAAAGAATCCACCTGCCTCATGCCAAGATTCTTGCGCATTGCGCTAACGGGGCTCGCGTTTTTGATTTTCATCGGCGGAAGCGCGACGATCGGCTGGCTCCTGATTCCGATCAAACGCCGTCAGGCCCAACAGCTCCCCCACGAGCAGCGGCGTGTTTTTTGGGCGATATTTTTCTTCCGATGCCACAGATGGGCCATCGACACGATGACATTTTTGGGGCTTTTGGAACTCGATGCCGAGCCGTTGCCCGATGATTTTCCGCGAGATCAGCCCTTTGTTCTCATCGCCAACCACCCATCCCTGCTCGACGTCGTGGTGCTTCGCGCGGTGGTTCCTGGTGCCACATGCTTGGTTAAGGCCAAGCTGTTCAAGAAGCCCTACTACAAAGGGATTCTCCACGCATCGGGCGATTTCCCCGGCCCCGAGAGCAACAAACAAGAAATTGGAACGACAGCCGTCCTCGACACCTTCGTAGACCGCCTCCGTCGCGGGTTTCCAGTGCTCGTCTTCCCCGAAGGCACGCGCTCCCCGGCTGCCGGATTTCGTCGTTTTCGAAGAGGGGCCGTAGAAGCCGCCTGTCGTGCCGGCGTACCGGTGGTTCCAATCTTTTTGTGGGTCGACCCACCCACTCTCAAGAAGGGACAGCCTTGGTATGAGGTCCCCGACCGCCGCGTGCGTTTCGTCGTCAAATTTCTCCCAATCGTCGAAACCAAAGGCAAGGACTCCGCGAGCCTAACCTCAGCGCTTCGCGCCCAATACGACGCGAAGCTCCAGGATGTCCTCGCCCAGAGCCCGGACGCCTGAGGTCCAGCGCTAGCGTGGAGATGCCGCGATATTTCCACCATCCACGGTCAAGACACCGCCCGTGGTGCTCGGAGCCAGGGCCAAATGTAAGAACGCCCCTGCCACATCCTCGGCCCGCACCCGCACCGACAAGAGGTTCGCGCGAAAATAGTCCTCGGTCTTCAGCCCACGCGCCCGGGCCCGGGCCTCGAGCATCTCACGCGGGAGTAGACCCGTCTGAACACGATCAGCATTCACAGCGTTCGAACGGATGCCGGCCGCTCCTCCTTCCAAAGCATATTGCTTCATCAGTGCCACCAACCCCGCCTTGGCCACCGCATAGGGCCCAAAGTTTGGGCCGGGATTGAAGGCCGCCTTCGAGGCGTTAAAGAGCAAGAACCCTCCCTTACCCTGCCGCTTCATCACCCTCGATGCCGAGGCCGCAAGCTCCTGATGAGCGATAAGATTGATCTGCAGGCTCTGGTCAAAAAGCGCTTGCGGACACTGATCCATCGCGGACTGCGGTGCCCTTCCCGCGTTTGAAACGACTCCATCAAGACCACCGTAGTGACAGACGCAACGATCCACGCTGCGATGCAGTGCCGAAGAATCGCAAAGGTCAACAGCCTCCCATGGGCAATCTAGGCTCTCCGCGACGGATGCGACCTTCTGGCCGTCAATATCGACCAAGCAAAGACATGCGCCGTGGGTCGAGAACAAACGGGCGGTGGCTTCGCCGATGCCCGACCCCGCGCCCGTGATCAGAACGACCTGCCCCTCAAGCGCCCGATGGCTCTTTGTTCCGAGCTTGGCCTGCTCCAACGGCCAGTATTCCATGTCGAAGAGGTCCGACTCCGGCAGCGGCCGATAGCTTCCGACGGCCTCTGCATCGACAATGACCGAAATCGTATGTTCGTAGAGGTCCGCAGCCGTCCTCGCCGATTGGGGATCCGGCCCGAGCCCGATCAGACCCAAACCCGGGACCAACACAACCCGAGGATCGGGATCGAGCGCCACCCGCTCGAGGCCGCGGTCCATGACCTGCCGACTAAAATAGCACTCGTAGTCGCGGTGATACTCACGCACCGCATCATGGATCTGCGAAACCCAGCCTTCGGCCCCATCGAGCGCCTCTTTGTCGTCCAACAACCCGAGAATCAGCGGACGTGACTTCGTACGAATCACATGATCTGGCGTGGCCGGGCCCTGACCCGCAAGACGCCCAAGCTCCGGGTCATCGACAAAGGCCCGGATCAACGCGCTCGTTCGAAGATCGAACACGAGTCCGCTCCGTAGCGCCCCACGTAAAACTGGCGCAAAATGCTCGTATCGTGGTGGAGGCGACTCCACCACTCGCCTCGAACTCGCCCCCCGAAGCGCACCCTTCTTGCTGGCGATGTACTGCTCCGCCAAGGAGACCATCTCGATATGAAGCTCATAGGAGGACCGAGCGGTCTCGCCATAGGTGAAGAGTCCATGCTGAAGCAACAGAAGGCCCGAGGCCCGAGGGTGGTTTTCGTGACAACGCGCCGCAAGTTTGGCGAGTTCGAATCCAGGCATGACATAGGGAACGATCGCCAAACGGTCGCCGTAGATTCGCTTGCAAATCACCTCGGCATGCTCCTGATCAACAAGCGATAAAATGCTGTCGGCATGGGAGTGATCGATGAATCGATGCGGCAAAAATGCATGCAACAACGCCTCGACACTGGGGTTCGGGGCACGAGAGTCCAACAACCTCGTTCGGGCAGCATTCACCATCGCCTCATCGGAAAGCCGATCCCGTCCCCGCAGGGCCGCGAAGCTGTCCAAGCGAACCGCCGGAAGCCCGGGCACATCCAAGGTAGCGAGGTCCCATCCGCTACCTTTTACGCACAGCACCTTAACCTGATCCCCAAGGTCGTCCTGGAGCGTGGTCTTTACCGAGGTATTTCCCCCGCCGTGCAAGACCAAACTAGATTCACGACCGATCAGTCGCGAGCTGTAAACACGAAGCGCGATATCTTGATTGCAGAGGCCCGGATACTTCTCCATGCATCGGCGAACCATCTCAGCGGCGTCTGTGTCGGACCAAAGCGACTTCATCTTATGTCACCAATGCCGCCGAAACCCGCGCTCCGACTTCTTGAGTCGAAAGTGAGCCTCCCAGGTCTCGGGTCCTCCCGCCTTCACGCAAGACGGTCGCAACAGCTTCTTCTACGGCCACGGCCTCAGCCTCAAGGCCGAGACTATGGCGCAACATCATCGCGGCGCTGAGAATGGTCGCCATCGGGTTTGCTATCCCCTGCCCCGCGATGTCGGGGGCCGAGCCATGAATCGGCTCAAACAGTCCCGCCTTGCCATCTCCCATCGATGCGCTGGGCAACATTCCGAGCGATCCGGTCAAGACGGAGGCCTCGTCCGAAAGGATATCGCCAAACATATTTCCGGTGAGTACAACATCAAAGGCGTCCGGTTGGGTCACCATACGCATCGCCGCTGAATCGACGAGCTGATGTTCGAGGCTCACCTCCGGGTACTCGGCGGCCAACTCGCTGACCACCTCTCGCCACAACCTCGAGCTGGCAAGGACATTGGCCTTATCCACAGACGTGACCCGCTTGCGTCGCAACATCGCAGCCCCAAACGCCACCCGCGCGACCCGACGGATCTCGTGCTCATCGTAGACCATCGTATCCACGGCCCGACGCAGGCCATCTCGCGTCTCACATAAACTAGGCTCGCCGAAATAGATCCCGCCGGTCAGCTCACGGACGACCAACATATCGACGTTTTCGATTCGATCTCGGCGAAGCGGAGATGCATCAAGAAGTTCCTGGTGGACCCGAACCGGTCGTAAATTGGCATAGAGCCCGAGCCCCTTGCGAAGCGCGAGCAAGCCCTGTTCAGGACGTTTTTTTGCCTGGGGATCGTCCCATTTGGGCCCCCCGACAGCGCCCAGCAGCACCGCATCGGCCTCCCGGCAGGCACGGAGGCTCCGCTCAGGCAAGGGGTCGCCAGTCTCATCGAGGGCGATGCCCCCGATTTGTTCTTCCTGAAAGACAAAGGCGTGGGAAAATCGCTCTTCGACCTGGCTCAGGACGCCACAGGCAGTCGCAACGATCTCGGGGCCAATGCCATCGCCAGGCAATGTCACAATGTTGAATTTCATGATGGCGGGCTCTTCTCTCCGGCGTTCTACGCGGAGGCGTGGTGGGTGGCTTCGTAACCACGAATGTTGGACTCGAAACCTTGGATGTAGCCCAGTTGATCGATACCGGACAGCAAGCAATGACGCGCAAACCCATCGACATGAAACTTGAAACAAAGTTCCCCGACGCGCAGCTCTGAAGCCTGCAGATCCACCGTCAAGCTCTGCGAAGGCGCGCGCTCCAGCGATTCCACCAACTCGCTATGTTGCTCGTCGTCCAGCGCAATTGGAACAAGACCATTTTTTAGGGCATTGCTCTGAAAAATATCGGCAAACGAGCGAGCGACAATCGCTCGCAGTCCCCAACCAACCAGGGCCCAGGGCGCATGTTCGCGTGATGATCCGCAACCAAAGTTTTCACCTGAAACAAGAATTTCGGCCCCCTGGCTCTCGGCTCGATTGAGTTCAAATTCTAGACGATCCTGTCCGTCTTCGAGGTAGCGCCAGTCATAAAAAAGTCGTCGACCAAGTCCTTCTCGATCAACGACTTTTAGGAAGCGCGCAGGAATGATCTGATCGGTGTCGATATGATCGCGCAACATAAGAATCGCGCGAGCGTTGAGGGTGGTAAATTGAGTCATGTCCTATTCCTTCGTCTTGCCAAGCCTTCAACGTCTTCAAAGGTAGGGTCGAGGATCGGCGACCCGCCCCTCGATCGCTGCGGCCGCCGCCGTAAACGGTGAGGCTAAGATCGTTCGTCCGCCCTTGCCTTGGCGGCCCTCAAAATTACGATTGCTGGTGCTCACCGCGACCTGCCCCGGCGAAAGCTGATCCCCATTCATCGCTATACACATCGAGCAACCCGGTTCACGCCACTGCGCCCCCGCCTCCAGAAACACCTCATGCAAGCCCTCCGCCTCCGCCTGTTTTTTGACACGCATCGAGCCAGGCACAACCAAAACTTCCACATTCGACGCGACCTTGTGGCCCCGCAAAACCCGTGCAGCATCGCGAAGATCGGAGATTCTAGAATTCGTGCAGGACCCGATGAACACCACATCGACGGCCTTGCCCCGCAGCGTTTTACCGCCCTGAACACCCATGTATTCGAGAGCCTTCGCTAGCGACTTCGCCTCCCCGCTCGTATCCATCACGTCGAGCGCTGGCACGGGTGTCGTCACCCCAACCCCCATCGCCGGATTGGTACCGAAGGTCACCATCGGCTCGATCAACGAGGCATCGAGTTCGACCGTCTTGTCAAACACGGCGCCCGGATCGGTTGGCAGCGTCTTCCAATCGGCCACGGAGCGAACCCAAGCTTCGCCCTTCGGAACCCGGTCTCGACCTTCGAGGTACTCAAATGTCCGCTCATCTGGGGCGACCATACCGGCTCGAGCTCCTGCCTCAATACTCATGTTGCACAGACACATACGCCCTTCCATATCCAATTTCTCCACGGCATCTCCGCGATATTCGATCACGTGCCCCGAACCACCGTCAGTCCCGATCTGGGCGATGAGCGCGAGAATCATGTCCTTGGCGGTCACGCCAGCGGCGAGCTCGCCAGAGACAACGACCTCCATCGATTTCGGTCGTGACTGCAAGAGACATTGTGTTGCGAAAACATGCTCAACCTCGCTCGTTCCGATCCCAAACGCCAACGAGCCAAACGCCCCGTGGGTGGAGGTATGGCTGTCCCCACAAACAATGGTCATTCCGGGCTGCGTGAGGCCCATCTCCGGCCCGATCACATGCACAATTCCGTGGTTTTCATCGTTAAGCTGAGCCAGAGGGACAGAAAATTCCTGACAGTTGTTAACCAGAGTCTGAATCTGTAGCCGCCCCTCATCGTCGATCACATCAAGGCCCCCTGGACGTGTCGGTGTGGAATGATCCATGGTTGCGAAGGTTCGATCGGGTCGCCGCAGCGGCAGCCCTCTCTTGCGAATCCCCGCGAAGGCTTGGGGCGAGGTCACTTCGTGGATCAGATGCAGGTCGATGTACAAAATCGCCGGCCGCTCCGGTTCCTGCGCGACGACATGACGGTCCCAAATTTTTTCGAAAAGTGTTCTCGGTGAATTCATGATCATCTCTCAGGCTACTTTCGATGCAAAAAAAAACCCGCGTCCTTGTGGTCGCGGGGTCGCATTCAATCCTTACTCTGTGATCAGCGCCCCTGCGTTCCCCGTGCTGGGGCGAGCGCGGCTAGCATGAGCGGACCTCCCGGATTAAAGCGCATCGGATTTCGATGCGCCGCAAACCTAGCCGGCGATGCCTCGACACAAGCGCCATGCCGGACCGTGTAACCCCACCGGGTGAGGTGCTGAGCACGTGTAGCCGCAAGCATCCGGCGCGAGCATGCCCCTGACACAAAGCCCCGTCAAGCCGGCCCCGGTGGGGGAAGTCGACCTGAATCACAATAGCGGCATCTCCGCATTCTTACAATCGCCCTGCGGCCGTCCCGAGAAGCTGTCGTAGACCGCGGACCGCTGCGCCCACCGCGAAGACGACGGCCCAAACCGAAGCGGTTAGTCTCGGGCGGTGATTTTTCGGACCGTCGCTGGACTCCTCGCCACGCTCGCAACGGCACCGCCGACGAGCCCCTTCGAGGTCCACGGCGCGCTCACACGCCTCGAGGCGTGGCCCGCCATCGCACAAAACCATGGCGTTTTGGGTTGCGCGCCAGCTTCGCCCCATCCCGTCCCTCTCGACCCCGCCGATACCGCCGTACACCTCACGGCCCAGGACATTCAGCGGGTCGTGGGCGGTCTTCAGGGGTCCGGTCCCGTACAGCGAAGCCGCTGTCACGATGCGTCAAAGTTCTTCAGCCCCACATCGCGCTCGCACCCCCTACATCTGTTCCACGGTGGCGCGATGGCCTTTTCCACGGCTATCCACCGATTTGGGTTGGTCGCTAGTTCCAACGGGCGTCTTTACATCACTGCATGGGACACACGTGGTCGGATAATTGGCCAGATCAACCGGCAGCCGTCGGGCCACGAGGTCTTCGTCGGCATCGATAGCGGACCGACAGCGATAGGATTTGTCATGGTCGGCAATGACGATCTTTGGAACGGCGAGGGCTCCAGCGCCGCAGGACCCACCGTGATCACGGAAGATTGGTATTGGAGCTCCTAATATGCCGACCGATTTGAGTTCAAGTGATGAGAACCCCTTTCTCTGGCTCATCCATCCGAAATGCCCCGGTATATTGAATCGCCCCGCGAGATGTTCCGAAACAAACACCTCGGGCAGGGCAATCTATGCACTCGCCAACAGTCTTTACTGGTCACCATGGAGAATCCTCTACGGACCGAGTGGGTGCCCGTCGCCCTCGAGACTAAACTGCACGGAGACGGATCTCGAACAACCTCAGTGATCACTCGGGCCGCGAAAACCAATCGGCATTGAAGAACAACCGCATCGTCCTGCAGACCGGGGGTATGGAACAAAGCATGTCCAGAGCTGCGTAGCATGTGGTCAAATCCCGATGGCTTGACAAGGCCCAACGCGACTGGGATGCAATGCCCATACCCATATCTGGAGCGGAGGAAAGCCCGAGTCGCTGGAGTCTTAGCGCCAGATCGTCACTCATTGTATCGCTCGTGCTTGTGGGTGTCGGCATATTCCGGTTCTTCACCGACAGCCTGCACGAACTGAACCCGGACTACTGGAAGACGCTCGACGGTACCCCGCTACGTTATGTCGTACGCGCACCGACCGACGGGACCATCGCGGGAACCTTGAACGCCCAATGGTTCAAGGTCCTCTCCGTCCCGGCAGGCATCTCGCTGATCTACCTCCGCAATCGCTTCGGATCGGCTACCGCTGAGCACAAGGCGGCGGAGTTCCGGCACTGGACCGTGCGGGGGGTCTGGATCGCATTTTTTTCTTGGGTTCACCGGACTCGAACTCGAAAAGAAGTTTCAACTCGCAGGGTCCAGCACCCGGATGCTGGAGGGGGAGGTCGCTTGGCTAAGCCACTGCATTCATGTGCTCAGCGCGTATCTGGAGTGGAAACTGGCGGAGCTGTTTCACTTTGGCCAAGTCAACTCCGGTGACCCATGAACCGCACGTCTTTCAGGTCTCGGGCCATGTCACCAGAGATGTCACCACGGTTGGCAGCACCAACAGGTAGAGAAAATGCGGACAAACATGGTCCTGAACCCCAGAGTCGGGCACCTTCCAAGTTCGACGGTCTCCGCCAAGTCCGCATGTCTTGACGTCAAGATGTTTGCGTAAACGCAGGCCATCATCCAGCGCGCCAACATGGATGGTATCGCGGCACAAAATCTCTTTCGAAACCACGATTTCGAAACCACGGTCGCATAGATTTCGAGGACGTCCGTAGGTCTCTCGGTTCGTTTAAAACACAGTTTCGACCTCCTCTTCGAGTTCAACATCGGCAACCGATCGCACGACTGGAGGCCGACTTCAGGCCCATCGAGTCTCACTCAGTAGTTGTCAAAACCTCCCAGCACGTTTCCCGTCTATCGAGACTCGGCACTCGATTGTCGCGAAACAAGACAGTGCGAAGTCACTCCGGGTCGTAGGTCCCGAACCACTCATCAATCTCCGACAGAGAGTTCACTCCGTTGATGGTCACCGTCACCATCAAAAAGATACTTTCCACGAACTGGCATCCTTGATTGCGAACGACTCTCAGGCCCTCTAACTCCTCAAAGAACGCATTTAGGAACGTCCTCGATTGTGAGTCGCCCATCGTTGCCTTGACCCTGGTTTTTCGTCTCGCCCTCGCGCACATAGAATCTCGACCGCCATGGTGTCTGCACACACCGCTCTACATGAGCCAAATGGCTCATAAACTGGATGCGATCGCCCTGATAGGAACCACCATCTCCGCAACAGGTATATTGACGTTCGAAATATCTGAAATATTTGAATTGATAGCGAGGCAAAACGTCATTTCAAAACCCCACAAAATCGAAGATGTACAATCTCACGTCTCTGGGATCATCCTCCTCTATGCCGTATATCGATCCGACTCCCATGATAGTCTCTCAAAATGTTCTCTCTCCCTCGGATATTTGTCCTCACGACCACCGTCGCTCTCCTCCCGCTTGCATGCTCAAAAGACGAGGATGATGATAGCTCTCAGTCGGAAAACGGCGACGGCGATGGCGATGGCGATGGCGATGGCGATGGCGATGGCGACGGCGACGGCGACGGCGACGGCGACGGCGATGGCGACGGCGATGGCGACGGCGATGGCGACGGCGTTCTTCGTGCATTTCCAGGTGCAGAGGGCTTCGCTGCCAATGCCACCGGGGGTCGAGGTGGAGCCGTATTGCGGGTTACGACTCTGGCGGCGGAAGGTGAAGGTTCATTGCAGTGGGCCGTCAACCAGCCTGGCCCCCGTGTCATAGTTTTTGCGGTAAGTGGAGTCATTGAGACGGACATCCTTGAAATCCCCCACGGGGACGTGACAATCGCGGGGCAGACGGCACCTGGAGCTGGAATTACGATCAAGGGCCGGCTGCATGCGGCTTATGACGCATCCGTTGGCAACATGATTATTCGTCATCTTCGAGTTCGCCCGGAGTACGATGGCTCCGCCGGCGAACAATTCGACGGAATTCAGTTTTCTCGAAACCCCATGGTGATCCTTGACCATCTCTCCGTTGCCTTCGGCGTCGATGAGACCGTCGATATGTATGAGGCCAAGAATGTTACCTTGCAGTGGTCGACGATTGAGATGTCTTCCGAGGTCGGACATCCCGAATCCGAGCACAACTACGGCATGATCAATGGCCCCGATGGCGGAAACATCTCGCTGCATCACAATCTTTTTGCCCACCATAAAAATCGGTGTCCCGCGATCGCATCCGGCCCCGCAGAGGTGATCAACAACCTCGCCTACAACGTCCGCCATGGGTTTATCCACCAAAACCCCGCGAAGGGCCCCTTTAACATCGTGGGAAACTCCTACAAAGACGGTCCCAGCGGTCAGCTAATACCCTTTTACTTCGATGATGAAGCCAACGGCAGCGCGGACGACCTCGAGTATTTTCTTGCGGACAACTGGATCGACGACCCCTCATCGTCCTGCAACGGCGTGGTCGAGAACCCTTGGGCAGAGTGCGACTATGATCTCTACTTGGACGAGACGTATCGAGTTGAAACCGCACACAATTTTTCGGAAATGGTGTCCGATCACGTCGATGTGACGATTTCGGATTCAAAAGACGCCGCAGAAGACGTCTTGGCCGGAGCAGGCGCCTGGCCACGTGATCGGACAACGCTGGATGCGGTCGAGCAGACACAAAGCAGAACCGGAAGCTGGGGAGCCTACGTCCCCATGAACCTAATGGAGGGATTGGTCGTCACGGACCTACCCGAGGACTCCGATCGAGACGGAATGGCCGATGCGTGGGAGCTCGCTCATGCCCTCGACCCCACCAACGGGGACGATCACAGCACGCCAATGACATCGGGCTACACTGCGATCGAGATCTATATCAATGAGCTCGCCGACGCCCTTGTTCCAGATCTCTAAGCGTCGACGGCTGACGCGATGCAACGCACGGGTCCCGACCCACTCGAACTTCTGAGCATGCAGGTTTGGGAGGCCGGACACTGATTGGCTTGTGTTCACCACCGTACCATGTCGCTCAGGCACCAGCCGATCCATCGAAGAACCCCACGGCGAGCGCTCCCTCCAGATCCGCGATGATCGATTCCGCCGGTTCCAGGCCGACCGAAATGCGTAGGAGCCCTTCTGTCACACCAACTTTTTCGCGCTCCTCAGGCGCGACGCCAGCATGGGTCATGCTCGCAGAATGCGTGATGAGGGTCTCGACGCCCCCCACATGCTCCACCAATCGACACAGTGAAAGCCCCTCCACCAAACGCCGTGCTCCAACAGCACCAGTCTTCAGCTCGAAGGAGAGAACGGCGCCATGAGCACCGAGATGTTGCTCGTCTGCCACCACCCTCGACTCGCCCTGGGATAGCCCTGGATAATGCACTCTCGCGGTCGCCGGGTGACTCGCCAACCACTCGGAAACGTTCTGGGCCGAAGCACACTGGCGCTCTAGGCGAACTCCGAGGGTTTTAAGGCCCTGCAGCGTCAACCACGCGTTAAATGGCGTCTGGATACCCCCGGTGCAGGTCCGTAGAAAACAGAGCCGCTCACGCAACTTCTTATCGCGGGTAACCAAGGCGCCACCCAACGCGACCGAGTGTCCCTCCATGAACTTCGTCGTGCTGTAGACGGAGACGTCGGCCCCAAATTCGAGAGGTTGTTGCAAGAGAGGGGTCAAAAAAGTGTTGTCCACGACCACCAACACTCCCGCTCGATGGGCCAAATCCGAGATTGCACGCAGGTCCGTTACGTCAAGTGTGGGGTTCGCAGGTGTCTCTAAAAATACAAGGCGAGTGTTCTTGCGCAAAGAGCTCTGGACAATCTCGGGACAGGTTGTGTCCACAAAATCGGTCTCCACTCCGAGTCTCGAGAATACCTGCTGCAAAATGCGTGTCGTCCCCCCATAAAGTGCCCGCGAACAAATCACATGATCTCCCGCGCTCAATAGGGTCAAAAACAGCGCCGACTCAGCCGCCAAGCCCGTGCTATAGCAAACCGCCGGCAAGGCGGTCTCCAGGCTTCCTAACGTCTCCTCCAGCGCGGTTACGGTCGGGTTGGACTGGCGCGAATAACAATGCTGCGACCCACTCTCCAGGCCCTCACGGCAAAAGGTAGTGGATTGAACGATCGCTGCGACCAAGGGTTCACCGTCGGCGAATCCTTGCCCCGCATGGGGCAGCAACGTTTCTAGACGACTTCGAGTGATGTTTTTCATGTCGGTTCTCCGCTGCACAAATTGGAGCGACAGAACCGACGTGGGTACACGGGATCACACCGTGCCGTTTTGACGGATACCGTTGCCGGCTCCGTCCGCATCTCTCCCCACGCCGGGGCTGTAGCTGGCACCGTGGCGAAGGCTCTTGGCCGTGCTCGGTTGCCGTTCGGGAACAAATCTCTCCCGAAACTCTTGATGCAGAACGAGCGCGACTATGGTCCCGGCTGAAGGTCCCGTCAAGCTCGCTCCTCGTCTTTTTTTCTTTGCACTGCGGAAGAATCTGATCCGCATTCACACGAGGCCGGCGTGAATGCGGATCACTCCATCAGCGACAACCCACAAAGCGCACCTGCTCTCGGCTCTCGGCCACCACTTTCTTGAGGGTCGAAAGTACATACTCAATGTCGGCCTCATCATTTTCAAGACCCAGCGAAAGCCGAATCGCCCCATGGGCCTGGGCATCGTCCATCCCCAATGCACGCAGCACATGGGATGGATCCGGATTGCCCGACTTGCAGGCGGACCCGGATGAGAAACAAACACCATAACGATCAAGCAGCAATACAAGAGACTCCCCACGCATCTCTGGAAGGCTGATGTTGGTCGTATTGGGGGTCCTCATCGAAGGGTCACCGTTGACTGTCGCGCCAGCGAAAAGTGCCAACACCCCCGCCTCGAGTTTGTCCCGCAGCGCGGAGATCCGCGTCATCTCGCCGCCATGCATGGCCCGGATCGCCAGCTCCGTCGCCTTGCCAAAGCCGACAATTCCCGGGACATTTTCCGTGCCCGCCCGCAACCCGAGTTCTTGTTCACCGCCCTCCACCAAGGGGCGCAGCGCAACGTTTTTGCGGACGTAGAGAGCCCCGATCCCCTTGGGTCCATGAAGCTTGTGGGCTGAAATCGCCAGCAGATCGACGCCCAGCTCTTCGACATCGATCGGGATTTTTCCGAGGGCCTGAACCGCATCGCAATGGAACAATGCCCCTCGCTCGTGGGCGATGCTGGCCAGCGCAGCGATGTCCTGGATCGTTCCGATTTCGTTGTTTGCAATCATCACGCTGACCAACACGGTGTCATCACGCAACGCGGCTCGGAGCGCGTCAGGAGCGACCCTTCCTACGCCGTCAACCGGGAGAATCGTCGTCTCGAAACCAAAGGGCGCGAGGCCCTTACAGGCAGCCAACACCGCGGGGTGTTCGATCGCGGTGGTGACAATGTGTCTCGCACGCTCAGGATCTTGATCTCGCCGAGCCAGGGCTGCCCCCTTGATGGCGAGATTGTCGGCCTCGCTCCCTCCGCCCGTGAAGATGACCCGCCGTGCCGTACAGTTGATCGCCTTTGCAATTTTTCGGCGAGCATTCTCCACTTGGTCACGCGCCTCGCGACCTTTGCTGTGAAGACTCGACGGGTTGCCGGCCTGCTTCCGCAGCAGCGGAATCATGCTCTCCAACACGGCCTCAGAAACCGATGTTGTTGCATTGTTGTCGAGATAGACGTCTCTGCGCGGGAGCCCCCGACTCTTCTTCGATTTTAGGGATGGCGCGACGCCAAGGACTTCCCCAAGGAGTTCGTCGTTGATTTCCGCCCTCGCGTTGGTCCCCTCGACAGGAATGATTTCGCACAGCAGGGCCTTGTAGATCGGGAAACCGCTGATCGGGTCGTAGTGTTCAAGGCTGGTGAGGTCGTTGACATTGCAGTTTTGCCAAGCTTCAGGCCCGAGAGGCCCACCGCCGCCCATGTTTGCGTCGATGGCTCCCTCCATCATGTCTGCGGTCGCCAAGGCACGAAATTTCACTCGGCCACGCAGAGTCTCGACCCACACCCAGTCGCCGTCCTTGATTCCACGGCGCTGGGCATCGTGGACATTCATCGTCACCCGAGGCTCCCGCGCATGACGATTAAGGCTTGCGACACCATGATGCTGCGAACGGAAGTCGGCGAAAATTCTCGCTCCTGAATTGAAGATGAGCGGGTAGCGCTCGGCGATGTCGGGCCGGGCCAGGGGTCCCTCTCGTGGCTCGGTGTAGACGGGCAAGGGGTCGTATCCGTGTTCTGCGAGCACGGAAGAAGCAAGTTCAAATTTGCCTGAGGGCGTCTCGAATCCAGCCTTCCTGTCGGCGCGCAGCTGCCCCTTTTCCCACTTTTTATACTGCATCATCGCCGTAGGAACACTGACTTCTCCTCCCGCTCGACGCACGTCTTCGAGACTGAATCCGGAGCCCTTGAGCACGTGGCGAATCCGAGCTTCTTCGTCCTGCGGATAGAGATGCCCGTAGCCAAGACGGCGACTCAACTCGGCGAGAATGAAAAAGTCATCCCTCGCTTCACCCACGGGCTCGATCACTTTGTCGCGAAGTACGAAACGCGGGCCATAGACCATGTAGGAGTCGATCTCGTACATCGTGGTCGCCGGCAGTACCAAGTCGGCATAGGCGGCATCGGCCGTCAGATGACGGTCGATGCAGACCATGAAATCAAGGGCCTCGAAGGTGTCGCGCCACTTCGATGGATTCGGCCACGATGTAATGATGGACCCACCCAGGACAATCAACGCGCGAACTTTGTACGGGTCTTCTTCGAGCACCGACTGCGGCAAGGCAATGGCATGGGATTCTCCGCGATACATGCTGTACACCGGAAATCGATCACGGCCGAGTGCCTTGCGAACATCTGGATTCTTCACGAGGCCGTCTCGGTTGATGGGGAACTGGTTCTCCCGCATCTGGATGTTCAAGCCCCCAGGAACGTCGATCTGGCCGGCGAGGGCCCATAGACTCAGCACTGCGCGAATGGCCTGAACTCCGCTGTCCGAATACTCGAGTCCCGTATACATCACAGGCGTCGCGCCGCGGGCGTCGGTGATTTGGCGGGCCAAACGACGGATACGCTCGGCGGGCACACCGGTGATGCCCTCGACCGTTTCGGGGCGGAAGTGCTGAACATACTGACAGAGGTCGTCCCAGCCCTCGGTCCAGTCGCGGACAAAGCTCTCGTCGTAGAGCTCTTCTTCGACAAGAACTTGAATAAGACCGAGGGCAAGCGCGCCGTCTGTACCTGGGCGGATGGGGATCCACTCGGCATCGGATTGTTTGGCGGTCTCGCTCCGCCGAGGATCGATGACGACAATTTCGGCGCCCCGAGCCTGGGCTTCAAGGATTCGTGCGTGGTTTGTGGGCGGCGAGTCCGTCGCCGGATTGGCGCCCCAGACCACCACAAGCTCAGCCTGGCCGATGTCCGTCGACATCGAGATGTACATTTCGCCCATGGTCACATGCGGTGCGATCATTGCGAACGAGACATAGCAAAGCGCACCGACCCCGAGCGTGTTGGGAGAGCCGAAGGGAAAGAGCACCGAGGATGCAGACGACACCGCGACATCGGCGGGTTGAAAAATGTCGCACATCGAGAGCTCAAAGCTTCCTCGCCCTGTATAAATCGCAGTCGCCTCGGGGCCGGACTCGCTCTTTATCGTCTCCAACCGCGAGGTCATCATCGCGTAGGCCTCGTCCCAGGTAATACGCTCAAACTCGTGCGTGCCCTTCGGACCCACCCGCTTCATGGGATATTGCAGGCGATCTGGATCGTAGACAATGTCAGCCGAACGGCTCCCGTTGTGGCAAATCATGCCGAGCGGGTGGCCTTTGCGGGCTTCCACGCGGGTCATTCGATCCCCCTTTAGGGTCGCCGTCACGTGGCAACCGGCGGGGCAAATCCCGCAGATACCGTGTTTCAAGTGCGGCTCGGCGCTCGAAACATCGTCGGTGGAAGGCTCGCCGTGGGGGAGTGGAATATCAAGAGACATGATCGGACCGTTTCAGAAGCAAGGTTCCAAAGCGTGCAGCGTTGTCGGTGTAGCGCTCGATGGTGGCGAACCCTAGGGCTTTGAGTTCCGTCGACAGAGTATCAAGCTCAAACTTGCGCGAGACCTCCGTGCGAATTTTTTGCCCGCATTTCAGCGAGAAGCTGTGGGTCTCGTCGTCGAGCTTGATATCGAAATCCTGCGACTCTGAGAATTGAGCAAAAATTTCGATTTGACGACGGGCTTCTGAATAGCGCGCAACGTGTTCGATGGCCCGACTGTCGATGTTCGTGCCGAGTTCACGGTTCATGCGAGCGAACAAATTTAGCGTAAAATTTGCTGTGACCCCGGCCGCGTCGTTGTAGGCAGCCTCCAAGATCGCCGTGTCCTTGTGCAAATCGACGCCGACAAGAAAATGTGCGCCCCGCGAGAGCGTCTTGGCCCACGCCAACCAAAACTCCTCGAAGCCCTGCCGGTCGAAGTTGCCAAGCGTGCTGCCCAAGAACACGACAAGGGGGGTGGAGACATCGCCAGCCAGTCCATGAGCATCCTCGTAACTACCTTCGAAAGGGGTCACCGTCACGCCCTCAAGTGCGTCGAGGATCCCACGCCGAGACGCTTCAAGGGCCGAGAGACTCACATCGACGGGAATGTAGCGAGCATGGCCGTGGGCGGCTGTGAACGCTCGAAGAAGATGATGGGTCTTGTTTGAGTTCCCCGACCCAAGCTCGATCAACGTCGAAGCGCCAACCCTCTGTGCGATCTCGGCTGCATGCGACTCGAGTATTTCGTCCTCGGCTTGCGTCAAATAGTATTCGGGCTGCTGGCAGATGGCATCAAAAAGTTCGCTTCCTCGGGTGTCGTAGAGATAGCGACTGTCTAGGGTTCGAGGGCTGCCCGAGAGACCGTGCACTACGTCTCGGGCAAATTGCTCGTTGGCTGTATTCGTCATGATCGCGTGAGGGGGGATGGCTACATAGGGCTACATGGCCTCAGCCATGGGCTCTATGAACACCTGGATACGAACACTATGACGTAAATCGGGACAGCGAGGCAACCGGATTTCGAAGCCAAAATCGCGTTTTTTCTCCTGACACCATGGGAGCGTAGACGGCCATTCCTCTAGAGGATATCGGGATGCGGCGCCCCGGAAACCGCCCGCGCGGGACTCGCCCATTCTTGAAACCGGCGCCGTCCGGCCGCCATGAAGGGGAAATTGCGAGCATCGACATTCACCGTCGGTCAACTGCCTTGCGGCTCGATGGGGGCTGCGTGCGGACAACCGCATGCTCGGTCGCTACGCTGTCCATCGTCGCATCATGGCCTTCCATCGGAACCTTACCGAGCCGAGGATCCAAATATTCCGCAAAACATAGGCCCATCCGATGGGGGCGTGTGGGCAGACCCTCCAACCATCGATCGTAGTAACCCCCGCCGTAGCCAAGCCGCTCCCCCGACGACCCAAAGGCAAGACCTGGGACCAGCACGAGGTCCAGGTCAACCTTCAAGTCGGACTCACAAACGGTCGCATCGGGCCCCGGCTCCCACAGCCCAAAGGGCCCCGGTATGAGTGTGTCGAGGTCGTCGACCACAAACATCGACATCACCTTGGCGGAACGAACTCGAGGTAAGAGAAGCAGTTTCCCACCGTCGAGAGTCGCCATCAACAGCTCTTCCGTGGCCGGCTCCCCTTTTGTCCCCACAAACGCCGCAACGGTTTGCGCCATCACCCACGCTCGATGCTGCATGACCTGCATGCACATGCGATGCGATTTCACTTTGCGCAACGGCTCAGACACAGCGCATCGGTCGCGTAGTAGAGCCGCCCGGAGATCCGATTTGTTGATCATCGCCCAACGAGTCTGCCACGAACACGCGGGAACGGGCCGAAGACATTAGGAGGCCGCTTCGCCGCACGGTTGGGCAGTTGCCTTCGATGGAGTGCCGTGATAGTTGCCGAAGCTCGTCGCGAGAGTAGCTCAGTTGGTAGAGTGTCAGCTTCCCAAGCTGAATGTCGCCGGTTCGAACCCGGTCTCCCGCTCCCTAGGCCCCGATTTCGGGGCTTTTGTCACAATTTTATCAAAGTTTCGTCCACTTCTCCCAAGATTAGAGAGACAGAAGACGGTCCGCTCGACCGTGCGTGGGTGCTCACGTGCATGTATCTGACCGTCCTCAGCGCTGAAACAAGGGTCCCGACGGGATCGATATCGGCCCCCCCGATCGGCCCTTGCAGCCCGCTGACGTGCCAAGTTCTAGCGGGTGTCCCTAATTCGATGACCGAAAAGCTGGATCATTTCGATCACTTACGCGATTCATTTGCCGGCGTGATCAAAGCTCACGGTGCAACGCCACGCCCTGACAAATCCGCAGTGGGCTCAGATTGAGCGCATCATCGACTCCAGTCGACCTGGCCCGAAGCCGAAGATTGGCGACCGGGCCTTCATTGATGCGGTCTTGTACCGCGCAAAGACAGGGATTCCATGGCGTGACACACCTCTACGATTTGGGCCGTGGAAGAGTGTCTACAACCGTTTCAACAACTGGGCGAAGGCCGGCATCTGCGAACTTCTGTTTGCGTCGCTCGCCATTGAGCTTGATGACGACGATGAAGAAGGGTCGATCGTCGACGCCACCATCGTGAGAGCGCATCTTGATGCGGCGGGCGGGAAAGGGGGATCCGAAGCAGTGCTTTGGGCCACTCTCGAGGAGGCTTTTCAGCGAAGATCCACGCCATGGTGACGATGACGGGCAAGCCGCTGCATGTCCAGTTGACCCAGGGACCAGGGGGATCGCATCTAATTCCCGAGTAATTCCGATCACGTAGCCCGCTGTTTGCCGTGCGCGTCCGCCCGTGATCTCGTGCGCCTGATGGCACGACGCAAAGCGAAGGCGAAAGCGACAATGGGCGAGCCACATTCGCCAGAATCTCTACTCTCGCTCTTTGAGGAGCTTGAGGACCCGCGGGTCGAACGGACGAAGGCCTACCCTCTGGCGGAGATCCTCGTGCTCGCGGCCACGATCAGTGGTGTCAACCATATCAAGGTGATGGAGAAGTTCGGCAATGCGAAGCTCGACTTGTTTCGCAGCATCATGCCTTACGAGAATGGAATTCCGAGTCACCACACGATGGGTCGAGTGCGGGGTCTCCTCGACCCCGACGCGCTCGAGAGGATGTTCCTCCAGTGGATGGAGACGGTCGCCAAGTCCGTCGAGGGCGTCGTAGCGATCGACGGTAAGGCCGTTCGGCGAGTGATCGCCGTTCGGCGAGTGATCGCCGAAGGCGATAAGCGTTCGCGGGTCCACATGGTCAGCGCCTTTTTCGAGGCGGACACTTCGTCCTCGCCGTAAAAAACAACCAACCCACTTTGTTCGAGGACATTGACATCGCCTTTCATGACGTCGACATCGCAGGCAAAGACGAGTTCTTGTCACAGACCGAGACGGAGGCCGTCGCACACGGCCGAGGTGAGTATCGACGCTGCGAAGTGCTGTCCGCGAAGAGCCTCGTGACCCACGAAAAAAGTGGTCTCACGTGCGCACCTTCATCCGCGTGACCACCGAACGGCGCCGCGTGAAGAAAGATCCAGAAACGCACAAGCGGCTCTACATCAGCGACATTGAGGACCTCAGTGCTGAAGATGCACTCGCCATCACGCGAAAGCACGGGTCGGTGGAGAACCGGCTTCACTGGGTTCTCGATATTGGATTCAGGGAAGACGAATGTCGTGTTTATGCAGCGAACGCTGCCGAAAACCTCGTCGTGGTCAGGCATCTCGCGCTCAACCTCCTACGCTCTGTCGAAGGCATGAGCGGCGGCATCGTCTCGAAGCGACAAGAGGCCGCATGGACCGATAGCGCGCGCGAGAGGGCACTTTGCGCCTCTCTCAAATAGGATGCGATTCCCCTGGTGTCGTCTTTGGCCCTCGTCGCAGACCATCTCCCCCGTCCGGCCCCCTTGCGAGCCAGCGTTGGATCGTTCGCTGCATCCGCTAGGGCCTTCTCGTTGCGATTCAATTCTCGTTCGAGAGTTCGGACTTCTTTTTGCTCCAGTGAGCGACGGCCTCCGTTGCGGAGCCTGACTCCAAATGCCGCCCGCTTTGCCCGACAATGCATGTGCAGTGACCGCGTGTGGGCTCGTCATTTTCTTGACCATCTTGGCTCCAAAAACTGCTTAATATCGTATTTGAGCTCTCTTGCTGCCCCTCTGGGAGAAAAATGCCCCGAGCGAGTCTCGCTTGGATGGCAACTCTCGTGACAATAGGGGACAGTGCTCGCGCTCATGGCATTCGACACCTTGCAGAACTCCATCGACCTGGCAGACGACGACCGCAGCGCCCGCCAGCTTCAGCCCATGGCGAGCGTGTTGGGGCCACGCGTTTTGGACTGGCAGCTTAAACGGCCCCCCGAAGAGGCATGGCCGGAGTGCGATCGGAATGCGCGTGTTTTGAGCCAACCTCCCGCGCCTCGCTCCCCCGTTGCCACTCCCGAACCATCCACAAGCATTACCAACAGGAGAACTTCATGAGTATCTCGCCAACGGGGTCAAATCCCGAAACGCCCGAAGAGATTGAGGGGCTTGGCCACGACGAAGACCCCTCGTTGGGCGACTACCCCATCGATACATTCCTGATCCGTACAGAGTCGCGAACGGTCTTCGACATCCTGCGGCGGATCAAAAAGGGAACTTTCATCATGGACCCCGACTTCCAGCGGGACTTCATCTGGCCTGAAGACGTGCAAAGCAAACTCATCGAGTCGGTGTTGATGCGGATTCCGCTGCCCGTATTCTATCTCGCTGAGAACCAAGAGGGGAAGATGATCGTCGTGGACGGTCTCCAGCGGCTGTCAACCTTTCGACGTTTCGTTGACAACGAGTTCAGCCTCAAGCTGCCTCGCCAACTCGAGCTCAACGGCAAGCACTTGCGCGATCTTTCGTCGAAACTTCAAAACCGCGTTGAAGACTGTAACCTCACGCTCTACATCATCGACGCCAAGGTTCCTGAGCGCGCACGCCTCGACATCTTCGAACGTGTCAACAGCGGCGTTCCGCTGACGCGGCAGCAGATGCGCAACTGCCTCTACATGGGCCCAGCGACATGTTTTCTCAAGGAGGAAGCCGCCACCGACCTGTTCAAGAAGGCGACTGGCAATAGCCTGAAGGTCAAGACGATGCGTGACCGTGAGTTCGTCAACCGCTTCTGCGCCTTTCAACTCCTGCCACTCGCTGAGTACAAGGGTGACATGGACGACTTTCTGGCTCGGGCGCTCAAGAAAATGAACAAGCTTCAGAATTGCGAGCGCGACCAACTGTCCTGTGAGCTCCGCGTCAGCCTCACCAACAACCACAGGGTTTTCGGCAAGCATGCCTTCCGCAAGCACAAGCTGCCAGATGGCGATCGGAGCGTGCTGAACGCATCCCTCTGGGACGTCATGTCGACCGGGCTGTCGCAATACCCGAAGACCACGGTTGAAGCGAAGGCCGAAGGACTTCGTACGGCGTTCTATGGACTGATGGACGACAACGAGTTCATCAAGTCGATTACCTACGGCCCGAATGACGCAAAAAAAGTCAGGCACCGCTTCACAGCCGCCCAGACGATGTTCAAGGAGGTGCTCGGTGATCACTAGAGTCGATATCGAACACTTCAAATGTTTCGAGCGGCTCGTGCTCCCTCTCGGTCGATTGACGTTGATGTCAGGAACCAACGCGAGCGGGAAGTCCTCGGTACTCCAAGCGCTCGTGTTGCTCCACCAGACCATGAAGGAGAGCGAGTGGTCGACGCGGCTGCTTCTCAATGGCGAAGAGCTACAGCTCGGAACTGTCACGGATGTTGTAGACAAGGTATCCGGCCAACGGCAGTTCAGCCTGGGCATCGTGGACGGTGAACGCCAGTACAGGTGGGTTTTTAAGAGCGAGGACCGTAAGGCTATGTCGGTGCCCGTCCAACGTCTCGATGTCGCGGGCGCGGCAGAGATGACGCCTGCGCGCTTGCATTTCCTCCTTCCTCCTGAATTGACGCGCGAAGACCGGGCATTGGCAGATCGAATGGTCCGCTTGAGCTATCTGACCGCAGAGCGCATGGGGCCTCGCGATATTTATCCTCTTGCCGATCCGGCCACCACAATGCAGGTCGTGGGCCCGCGGGGTGAGCACGCCGCGAGCCTCCTTTATTGGAGCAGAGATGAGCACATCATGCAAAGCTTGCTCCTCGGTGGAGAGCCCCCTACGCGTTTCCATCAGGTTGTCGCTCGGATGCAACAGTTCTTCCCAGGTTGCGCGCTCGACGTCCAACCGGTCCTCCAGGCCAATGGTGTGACGTTGGGGTTTCGAACGTCCCATGAGACGGACTTCCATCGCCCGATCCACGTTGGCTTCGGCTTGACCCAGGTGTTGCCGATCATCGTGGCCGCACTCTCGGCGAAACAAGACGACATACTCCTCATCGAGAATCCCGAAGTGCACCTGCATCCTGCGGGACAGGCGCGCATGGGTAGTTTCCTTTCGGAGGTCGCGGCAGCGGGCGTTCAGGTTATTCTCGAAACCCACAGCGACCATGTACTTAACGGTCTGCGCCGCGCAGTGAAGGCGCAGGTTATCGCGGCCGACGACGTGTGTATCCACTTCTTACGTGACCGCAGCCTCGACGGAGATCAGGTGTCGAGCCCGACCATCAATGGTGACGGGAACCTCGATGCTTGGCCTGATGGGTTCTTCGACCAGTTCGACAAAGACATGAACCACTTCGCGGGCTGGGGAGAATGAAGGATGACGTGAACTTTGTCATCAACGAGCTGTCGATGCATGGTCAGTTTCAAGGCCCCCAGGCCTTCTGCAACGCAGTTGAGCGGGTCATGGTCATACGTAAAACGATCGAGAAGCACGGCCTGAAGCTCTATTGTCACCGCAGTCTCCTCTGCGCGGAGGTGACGTCTACTGCCCGAATGCAAAAGGCGGTGCAATGGTTGGACCGCAACAAGCAGCGGGCCTGGTTGAATTCGCTGACCAAGCATGGACTTTATTGGGAAGACCATCGCATTCACTCGGAGACTGACTATCTCACGGTCGGAGAGGAGATCGTCACCGACAGCGTGGTGGGTGAGGCTGCGGCTCGGAAGTCGAGCGAACTACAGCAGCTCCAACTGGTAAGCTTCACACCCTCCAAGTGGCAGCAGACCCCTATCGCGGTTCTCTGGTCCCACGACGATGGATCCCGCCAGACCATCACGGTGATGAACCACTGGGATCTTGCCTCGGTGACGCAGATTCTGGAAACGTGCCCCAAGCCGGTGCACTCCTGGAAGGACCTCAGGCAGCGAGCCCTCGGTCAATACACATGCCTGACCTTCAACGATTATGCCTTCGTTCCCTTAAAGGGGTGCCCCTTTTCGGAAAGCGCTGCGAGGCGCATCCAAGCGCTCTTGAACATCCTTAACCAGTTGAAAGACTGCTTCGCTGAAGACGGCACTCGGACCGCCGAGGGGCACGAAATCTACCAAAAACACTTCACGGGCGACAAAGCCTTGTTCTCGGACTCCTCGGACACAGAGAAGAACCGCTTCGAGAACCAGCTCTCCTTTCCGCACCCCAAGAATCCCGACCAGACCCTCATCTGCACGTGGCACGGCAAGGTAAATACGCCGCCGCTCCGCATCCACTTCTCTTGGCCGATGACGAAGGCAGAACCGATCTACGTGGTCTACATCGGCCCGAAGCGAACCAAGAGGTAGGCGAAGATGTTGACCACGCCGCATCGGTAACCGGTGCACGAGGGACCTCCTGACAAGCGGACTTGCGCAGTGCAAACTCGCCGCGTGCCCCTCTCTCACTCGCACGAGGCCGGAAGTCGACTCCGAGGAGGTCTTCTACACCGGGTCGTCGGTGGCCGAAGACCCACACGCGCCCCAATCGAAGGGCCGCGGGACCCGGAGCCAGCCCACCTCAGCCTCGAGCTCGCTGGAGTCGAGTCGGACCCGTGTTCGGGCCCAAAACTTAGGCGACAATTCCAAGAATCGGCCCCGTGGCCAAAAGGGCAACACGCGAATAAGGTCGCGCAGGTACTTTCTGGGGTCGACGTTGTGGAGCTTGGCGGACGCGATCAACGAGAGGATGGCCCCGGCCGTTTCGGCATGTTTGTCGCTTCCGGCGAAGAGGCTCGCATCTCGGATTCGAACCACTTTACGCAGCTCGCCTTCACTCAGGTTGTTGTCGAGGCGTAAACGGCCATCCTCAAGGACCCGTTGCAGCGCATGGCTTTGCCGAACCGCATTGCCAAGCGCTCGGTTCAGAGGGCTTCGGGTCGTTTCGATACGTCGATATTCCGGTTCCACAAACGCGAAAAACTCGTCCAGCAACGGCCTGAGATGGGTGTTTCGACGGCGACGAATCTCCGCGGGAGGCGGTTTGTTCTTCCGGCAGACCTCCGCATCCACTTCGAAGATTTTGCTCAGACGCAGCAAGATTTCTCGGGCCAGTGCGTCTTGGCAAAGGCCGCCTCCCGGGTTTGTCAGACAAACTGTGGATCTGGGACGGCTTCAGACAGGCAGTCGTCCTTCAAAGTGTAAGGCAAGTTGATTCAGAGCGTAGGCCCATCCTTTCGGAGGCCGAGTCCACTTTTTCTCGGC
>Ga0256845_1000946_pt1 | contig 24801 bp, 20 predicted proteins | sample RiftiametaG_FD_189101 | JGI IMG/M metagenome (GOLD analysis project Ga0256845, IMG submission 189101) | Tube worm associated microbial communities from hydrothermal vent at the East Pacific Rise, Pacific Ocean - Riftia | ecosystem: Host-associated > Annelida > Integument > Unclassified ... | reverse complement strand
TATTTTAATGGATAACTTAAAATACTTAGGATTTATTCTTTAAATGAATAAAAATATTAAAATACTATAACAAAGATAATTATTAAACCTTCCAGGTTTTAAAAACCTGGAAGGTTTGGATATTTAGCTTTTAATTATCTACTAAATTAGTGGTAGAACCTTTTTTTAACATTGAGAGATTCAGGGAATTAATAAGTTAGAAAGTTAAGATTTTTTACGCAGAGACGCAAAGAAATTTCTCACTATCGTTCGAAATAACTATTGTAAGTTATTACCGCCCTTTGTTGCTGATTCGACTTCGACAGATGGTCACTGAGCTTGCCGAAGTGCTCTCCGAAATAAATTTCCCGAACTAAATTCGGGACAAGCTGGAGTAAACTATACTCCACTGTAACTTTCAACTTTCAACTCATTATTGCTTTTTACTTTGCCTGTTCCATGTAAATTTATACTTTTGTTATTTATCAAAATAACTTTTTTTTGAATCAATCTTCTTATGACAAAACGACTTTTTAACACCATTTCTTTTGTATTTCACCCTATATTTATGCCTGTGCTAGGAGTAATAATAATTTTACTTTACAGTCATTTGGCACTACTCCCGTTTGCATCAAAAAAGGCAATAATACTGTTAGTTTCAATAATAACAATCTTACTGCCGTTATCATCGGTTTTATTTTTAGTATTACAAAAATCATTAACCGGAATAGTTATTTCCAAAGAAAAAGAAAGAAAATACCCGCTGCTTATAACAACAGGATTCTATTTCTTCGGATATTTTATGCTAAATAAATATTCTGCTCCCTTATTCTTACAACGATATATGTTAGCTGTATTTATTAGTGTTTTGCTGGCTGCCATAATTAATTTAAAATGGAAAATAAGCCTTCATATGATAGGTTTCGGCGGAATATTGGGCTTGCTGTCGATAATCATTTACATGTTTGGGTTACAAAGTAATACTATTATTGTTTTTGCTATTTTAATTTCGGGGCTTACCGGAACAGCAAGACTTTACCTGAATGAACACTCTCCCATGCAAATTTATGCAGGTTTTTTTCTCGGATTTATTACTGTTTCAGGAATATATATATTTTCGTAAAAATTAATTAAAATAAAAAAACCCGATTAAAAAATCGGGTTTTTATTACGTGGTGCCACCAAGAATCGAACTAGGGACACACGGATTTTCAGTCCGTTGCTCTACCAACTGAGCTATGGCACCAGCATTGCTTAAGAGCGATGCAAAAGTAAATAAAAAAGTTTTCTCTCCAAAAAAAAAATAAAATTTTTTTGACTTTTTTTAATCACATCCTTTATGCATCTGTTTATTAGTATTTTATACATCAATTCTTTTTTTTAATATTTTAAAATAAAATCACCCTTTTTATTTTATACATTAAATATTAGTTTTGTTGGTTGTTAATTTTAAAACATAAAAAGTTGGCTAAAAAAAACACCGAAATAGTAAAAACTCCCTTGATGAAGCAATATTACAGCGTCAAGGCACAACATCCCGATGCCATATTGTTATTCAGGGTAGGCGATTTTTATGAAACTTTTTCCGAAGATGCAATTAAAACATCTTCAATACTCGGCATTACCCTCACCAAAAGAGCCAACGGTGCTGCATCATTTGTTGAACTGGCAGGATTCCCGTATCATGCATTAGACACATATTTACCTAAATTAGTGCGTGCAGGACAAAGAGTTGCCATTTGCGAACAGCTCGAAGACCCGAAAATGACAAAAAAAATCGTAAAACGCGGAGTTACCGAACTTGTTACTCCCGGAGTTTCTGTAGGCGACAATATTTTAAATCATAAAGAAAACAATTTTTTGGCTTGTATTTATATCGAAAAAAGTATTGCAGGTATTGCTTTTCTTGACATCTCAACAGGTGAATTTTATACTTCAGAAGGCAGTTTCGATTATGTTGCTAAATTAATGCAAAGCTTTAAACCCAAAGAAGTTCTCTACGAACGAAATAAAAAAGATATTTACATAGAACATTTCGGTCACGGATTTTATAACTATCCGCTCGATGAATGGATATTTACCGATGATGCTGCCAACGACCGTCTTCTTAAACATTTTCAAACACAATCGTTAAAAGGATTCGGCATTTCAACTCTTCGCTACGGAATTATTGCTTCGGGTGCAATTTTACATTATCTCGATATTACTCAACATCATCAAATAAGAAATATTACAAATATAAAACGTATTGCCGAAGATGATTATGTATGGCTCGACAGATTTACAATACGCAATCTCGAAATTTTTCATTCGATGAGCGAAGACGGCAAAACACTTATTGATGTTATGGATTATACCCTGTCACCAATGGGCTCGCGAATGCTTAAACGCTGGTTGTCGTTACCTTTAAAAAACATTAAAGCAATAAATAACAGGCTTGACTCTGTCGATTTTTTTATTAAAAATGAAAATTTAAAATCCGAATTACAAACATATTTAAGTCAAGTAGGCGATTTGGAAAGGCTAATATCAAAAGTTGCTTTGGGCAGAATAAATCCTCGCGAACTGTTAGCTTTAAAAAATTCGTTAGCCCTAATAACTCCCGTTAAAGAATTATGTGGGAAAACTGATAACCAAGGTCTTAAAAATATAGCAGAGCAGCTTAATCCTTGTATTTCAATTGTAGAAAAAATTGACAAAGAACTACATCCCGACCCGCCAAGTCAACTAAATAAAGGTAAAGTAATAGCCGACGGAATAAACGCTGAACTCGATGAGTTAAGAAATATAGCTTTTTCGGGTAAAGATTATTTAGTGCAGTTACAACAACGCGAAATTGAACGAACAGGTATTCCTACACTAAAAATCAGCTTCAACAATGTTTTCGGTTATTATATTGAAGTAAGAAACACTCACAAAGATAAAGTTCCTGAAGAATGGATTCGTAAACAAACTCTTGTGAGTGCCGAAAGATACATTACTGAAGAATTAAAAGATTACGAAAATAAAATTCTTGGTGCCGAAGAAAAAATTCTTACTCTTGAAACAAAACTGTTCAACGAATTGGTATTTGCTGTTTCAGGATTTATTGAGGCTGTTCAATTAAATGCATCTCTACTTTCGCGAATTGACTGTTTGCTGTCATTTGCCACATTAGCCGTAAAAAACAACTACTGCAAACCCAATGTCAACGAAAGTAATATTATAGATATTGCTCAAGGACGACATCCGGTAATTGAAACACAAATGCCCGCAGGCGAAGAATATATTGCCAACAACGTGTTACTCAATCAAATAGACCAACAAATAATAATAATTACCGGACCAAATATGGCAGGTAAATCGGCTCTTTTACGTCAAACAGCTTTAATTGTTTTAATGGCTCAAATTGGTTCTTTTGTTCCCGCTAAAGCAGTAAACATAGGTTATGTCGATAAAATATTTACCCGCGTAGGTGCTTCCGACAATATCTCAATTGGCGAAAGCACATTTATGGTTGAAATGAATGAAGCTGCAAGCATTTTAAATAACATGACAGACCGCAGCCTTATCCTTCTTGATGAACTGGGACGAGGAACCAGCACTTACGACGGAATAAGCATTGCGTGGGCTATTGTAGAATATATTCACGAAAATTCCAATGCTCAGGCAAAAACTCTTTTTGCCACTCATTATCATGAGCTTAACGAAATGCAGAAAACTTTTAAACGTGTAAAAAACTTTAACATTGCCGTAAAAGAAGTTGACAAAAAAATAATATTTTTGCGTAAGCTGGTGCCGGGCGGTAGCGAACACAGTTTTGGTATTCATGTAGCAAAAATGGCAGGAATGCCGAAAAGTATTATAAACCGTGCTGAAAAAATACTTGCCGAACTTGAACAAACACGCCGCAAACAAGATATTAAAGAAGAGGTGAACGAAATTGCAAAACACAGAGAAGGTATGCAATTAAGCTTTTTTCAACTTGATGACCCTGTATTAAAACAAATTCGCGACGAAATAAAAAATCTTGATATAAATAATTTAACTCCTGTTGAAGCTCTTAATAAACTTAACGAAATAAAAAAAATTACAGGGTTGTAATTTTAAACCCGACTTATGCAGTAGGAGTTGTGAAATAGTGAACTTACGGCATTTAGTAAGGGTTAACCCCGATTTAGAAATACACCATTTTGGTTATTGTCCAAAATAGATGTAGTTCTTTATCGCTATACAATAGAAAACTATTTTTGTTTTCTATTGCATAGTTTGGGTTAAAATGATACATCCCATTGTAATCGTATCCTCAAATTATCTTCTTTTGCATCAAAGTTTTCGTTATCAAGAAACGATACATCAAAAGTGAGTTTATTAAGATGGCTTTTAAAAAACCAATTAAGACCAAAACTATATTCTTCAATTGAGTTTTGCACAAATTTACTGTTGTTTACAAGTGCATATCTGAAAATAAGTTCAAGGTTTTTCGGAAAAAAATCAAATACTGCATTCGGAAAATATCCTGCCATTGCATAACCGCCGGTAAGCTCCGATTTTTCTTTATTTACGGTATCATCAATCTTTTTTATGTGATTTTCGCTCATAAGCGAAAATCCTTTGTATTTAAAAAACAACTCTATTCCCAATTGATTAATAATATATTGGTCACCGGTACCAAGTTCAAAACCTGTAATACTACCGCCACCGTCACTCGAAAATCTTGTGTAAGCACTTTGATTGTAAACATACGATGCAGAAATAAAACCAATTGGATTTTTTGTTTGTTTTATATCACAAAACGACATTTTCGCCTCTTTTCCCGTAAAATTCCATTGGTAACGTCCGAAAAACATTAAATGACCGTCTTCATCTTCTGCCATTCTGCCGTCGCCGTTAAATACTCCCAAATTATAACTACTACTAAACGGACTGTTATCAAGAATTGTTCCCAACAATTCTACTCCTATTTGTCTGTCGTAAGTAAAATATCTGTTTGATATCGACCTGTCAGCAAATTGCTGTTTCCCTGATGAAATAAACCTCTCAGTGTTGTATTTAATTTTCCATTGTCCAAGTTTAAATTGAACAGTTTTAAATTTTGCAAAAGTAAATTCCCAATTCAACAAATACCCCGACGGAAAATCATACTCTAAATAATATTTAATATACGGACGATAAGCAAATCCCCCGACTTTAATTCTTGCTCGCTGCACATTAAATGTTCCGTTAACATTATCCTCTTCTCTTATTTGAATAGAATCTTCTGAGGTAATAACGCTGCGAAACTGCAAACGCCATTGAATACGCATTAAATTATAATTCCCGTATTGTAGTTCCCAACCCTTAGTGCCGTAACGTGTAGTGATTTTTGTTTTAGATGTGTCGATTTGAGAATATGTGTTAATCGTAAATATCAACAATATGAAGATGATTATTAATTTTATGATTTTAGATATATTATTCATAAATATGAAAACAAATTTATAAAGTTATTCCCAAGAATATAAAATTAACATAAAAATATTATATCAACATTAAAAAAAAGTAACATCTTTTTAAAATGTATTATTTTCTTTGAAATTGTAAAATTTTAATATTCTTTTGCACTCGATTTTATACGATAAATGTATTAACACAATGGAGGTTTTTAATACTATACAAAACATAAAAAGTTTTGTTGATAAACATAAAAACAATAATAAAACAGTTGGTTTTGTTCCCACAATGGGTGCATTACACCAAGGGCATTTATCGTTAATTGATAAATCAATTGCTGATACCGATATAACCATAGCCAGTATTTTTGTTAATCCTACACAGTTTAACAACCCTGACGATTTAAAAAACTATCCGCGAAATATTGATGTCGATTTAAAACTTTTGGAAAAACAAGGTTGTCATGCGGTATTTATTCCTTCGGAGCAAGAAATGTATCCTGAAAAAGATACCCGTATTTTCGATTTTGACGGATTAGATTTATTAATGGAAGGCGAACATCGTCCCGGACATTTCAACGGAGTAGCTCAAATAGTATCAAAACTGTTTGATGTCGTTAATCCGCATAAAGCATTTTTCGGACAAAAAGACTTTCAACAAGTAGCAATTATTCGAAAAATGGTTGAGAAACTAAATTACAACATTGATATTGTAGCTTGCAATATAATCAGAGAACCCGACGGACTGGCAATGAGTTCTCGAAATTTACTGTTAACGCCGGAACACCGAAGAGTTGCTCCAATAATTTATAAAACATTATTACACAGCAATAATTTTTTTAATACTTTTACATCGGTTGAAGAATTAAAAGATTTTGTTTATTCACAAATAAACAATACAGGCTTGTTAAATGTTGAATATTTTGAGATTGTTGATGAAAAAACATTACAACCTGTAAAAGAGTTGAAAAAAATACAAAGAATGGTTGGCAGCATAGCCGTATGGGCAGGAAAAGTAAGATTAATAGATAATATCATTTATAATTATTAACTTTGTAGTCTGAAATATTAATTTCTATTGATATTAAAAGCTAATTATTACTATACAAAAATGAACATAGAGGTAGTAAAATCAAAGATACATAAAGCTCGTGTTACTGAAGCAAATCTTCAGTATGTCGGTAGTATAACTATTGACGAAGACTTAATGGATGCAGCAAATATAATAGAAAATGAGAAGGTGCAAGTTGTTAACATTAACAACGGAGAGCGTCTTGAAACTTATGTTATTAAGGGCGAACGCGGTTCAGGCTCAATTTGCTTGAACGGACCTGCTGCTCGTAAAGTTGAGGTTGGCGATATTGTTATCATAATTTCATACGCAAGTATGGATTTTGAAGAAGCCAAAAAATTCAAACCCTCATTTATCTTTCCCGATATTGAAACAAATTCTATCGTAGAATAGTATTTTATGCCTTATTTAGATTTTATAGAATCAAAAATTTATAAGCCGGAACAAATAAACCGGCTTCTTTCATTATGGCGTTTTAAAAACGAAAAAATTGTTTTTACAAACGGTTGTTTCGATGTTGTCCATCAAGGACACGTTATTTATCTAACAAAAGCTGCCGACTTAGGAACAAAATTAATTATCGGATTAAACACCGATGCTTCGGTAAAAAGATTGAAAGGAGAAAATCGTCCCGTAAATAATCAAGATGCAAGAGCTGTTTTACTTGCTTCTTTTAGCTTTATTGATGCCGTTGTATTTTTCGATGATGATACTCCTTATAAACTTATTAAAACGGTAAAACCCGATTTTCTTGTAAAAGGAGGTGATTATAAACCCGAAGAAATTGTAGGTTACGATATTGTTAAACAAAACAACGGCAAAATAGTTACAATAGATTTTGTTAAAGGCTATTCCTCTACTTCAATCATAAAAAAAAGCGGATTAATGTAATTTTTTTTGTTGCCGCAAATTTATTATTATTTTTGTATAAGTAATTGATTGTAAAACCGGAATATATAGTTTCCCGTGTAAACTAAAAAATACAATAATGAAGAATTATTATATAGTAATAATATTACTTTTTACTCTTGCTTTATCAGCGTGTCGTGGCGACCAACAAAATAAATTAATCGGCGTTTGGGAACAAATACCATTTACCGAACCCGATTCAATACACACTTATTGGCAATTCTTTGCCGGTGATGCTTTGTTTATTTATACAATAGATGAAGCTATGAAAGATACTACTAAATTTTTAAAGTTTGCATACAATGTTGATGGTTCTACTTTTACAGTATTAACCGGTCAAGATGACCCTCCGTATTCTTCAGCTGCTCCCGATGCCAGAGGAGAATATTGGGTTGATGAATTATCAAACAGTAATTTAAAAATGACTAAAAGAAAACATCCTGACGGAACTACTGATGCTGTTTATATGCGTATAGAATTAGTTAAACGTTAAAATGGCAAAAACCAAAACAGTTTATGTTTGTCAAAATTGCGGAGCATCATCGTCCAAATGGATAGGTAAATGCCCGTCGTGTAACGAATGGAACACATATTCGGAAGAAATTGTTACCAAAACGGCAAAATCACCGGCTCTTGCTTACTCTTCTGCTACAGGCAATAAACCTGTTTTATTAAATAATATTAATGAAACACAACAAGTTCGCATTTCAACCAAAAGTGATGAATTTGACAGAGTTTTAGGCGGAGGATTGGTTCCGGGCTCAGTGTCTTTGATAGGAGGAGAACCGGGAATAGGAAAATCAACACTTTTACTTCAAATATCAGGTAACTTTTCGGGCAAAGTTCTTTATGTATCAGGCGAAGAGAGTGCATCTCAAATAAAAATGAGAGCAAAAAGATTAAAAGCAAACAATGAACAATTGTATTTTTTGTCAGAAGTTTTAACCGAATCAATAATTAACCACAGTAAAAACATACAACCTCAGATTCTGATAGTTGACTCGGTTCAAACACTCCGAACCGAATTTATTGACTCATCTCCGGGAACAGTTTCTCAAATACGAGAGTGCTCTACCCTTTTATTGCAATATGCTAAAGAGAGTAATATCCCTGTTTTACTTGTGGGACATATTACCAAAGAAGGTTCTTTAGCAGGTCCAAAAGTGTTGGAACACATTGTTGACACTGTTCTTCAATTCGAAGGAGACAATAACTTTAATTATCGTATTATCAGAGCCATAAAAAACCGTTTCGGTTCTACTTCCGAGATAGGAATTTTTGAAATGCAAACAACAGGTTTACGAGAAGTTTCCAATCCTTCAGAATTTTTACTTTCAAATCATGCCGAACAATACAGCGGAATAGCCACTTGTGCAGCAATAGAAGGAATCAGACCTTTTTTGATTGAAGTGCAAGCATTGGTCAGTTCGGCAGTTTACGGAACACCTCAACGTTCATCAACGGGATTTGATACACGCAGACTTAATATGTTACTTGCTGTTATGGAAAAACGGGTAGGTTTTCGTTTGTCAACAAAAGATGTATTTTTAAATATTGCCGGAGGATTAAAAGTTACCGATACCGCCACCGATTTGGCTGTTCTTTGTGCAATACTATCTTCGGATGTTGATAAAGCAATATTACAAGGAACCTGTTTTACCGGCGAGATAGGTTTATCAGGCGAAATAAGAGCCACAAGCAGAATTGAACAACGAATTTCTGAAGCTGAAAAACTTGGTTTTAAAAGAATTTTTATCCCAAAACAAAAAAAAATGAACCTCAATAATTCTAATATTGAAATTATTGAGGTTCAAAAAGTTGAGCAAGTTTTTTCTAAATTATTCTAAATATCAAACTTATTTATTACCATATTTCATCATCAATTTCAGAATCTTCATTTTTCCCCGATAAATTTGATACATCAACACAATCAAAAGTATCGTTAAAATCAGCAGGTTTAGCAAATCTGTCCGCTTTTGATACTCCAAGTGTTCCATCATCATAAACTTTATTCATATAGATAGCCCAAATAGGAAGAGCCATATTAGCACCTTGCCCGAGAGTAATACCGTCAAAATGAATAGACCTGTCTTCTGCTCCTGTCCACACTCCGGAAACAAGATTAGGAGTAACACCCATAAACCAACCATCGGATTGATTTTGAGTTGTTCCGGTTTTTGCAGCAATTTCAGCATTAATTTTATAAGGATAATTATCCGACCACAATCTTACAGCTGTCCCTTTTCTATAAACACCTTCAAGCATTTGAAGCATTAAATATGCTGTTCGCTCATTAATAGCCTCATTCTTTTTAGGAATAAATGTAGCCAACACATTACCGTTTTTATCTTCAATACGTGTCACAAAAACAGGTTGAATATAAACTCCTTTATTGGCATAAGTTCCATAAGCCCCAACAAGTTCATATAATGATAAATCCGCAACACCTAAAGCTATAGACAATACCTCGGGAATTGGGCTTGTAACACCCATATTTCTTGCTATTTCAATAACTCCTTTGGGTCCAAATTGTCCCATAAGCCATGCAGTAATATTATTTAAAGAGTTACGCAAGCCAAAACGCAACGACACCATTTTTCGCTCATATTTGGAACTACTCCCACTATTAGGAGTCCACTTAACACCCGATGTAGGATCGGTTAAAGTAATAGCAACATTAGGCACTTGATAACACGGCGAATATCCGTCACGCATTGCCAATGTATATAAAAAAGGTTTAAATGTTGAACCTACCTGCCGCCTTGCTTGTGTTACATGGTCATACTGAAAATGTGAATAATTAATTCCTCCTACATATGCTTTAACATATCCTGTATGCGGATCCATTGACATTAATCCCGACAATAAAAAATGCTTATAATATCGTATCGAATCCATTGGCGTCATTACGGTATCAATATCACCGTTCCAACTGAAAACAGTCATTTCTGCCGGAGTATTAAATACTTTTTCAATCTCATTAAGAGATAAATTTTGTTTTTTGAGGATTCTGTATCTTTCGCTGCGTTTCATCGAAAGAGTCATTATTTTTCTTATCTGTTCACTTGATAAATCAGATGAAAACGGAGCATTTTTTTGATACTTTTTTTCTCTGTCAAAAGCTACTTGTAATTTATTTTTTAAATATTCTTTAATAGCCTCTTCGGCATATTTTTGCATCTTTGAATTTATTGTGGTATAAATTCGTAATCCGTCTTTATATAAGTTGTAATTTTCACCACTGGGTTTAAAATTTTTATTACACCACCCGTATAACGGGTCTGTTTCCCATTTTAAACTGTCTTCTTTATATGAATCGTAACTATAATATCTTTCACGAACAGGCTTATGTCTGGTTAAAGTTGTTCGTAAATATTCTCTGAAATAAGTTGCTGAACCAAGTTTATGGTCAACTTTTTGATAATTTAATTCAAGAGGCAGTTTTTTTAATGAATCATATTGAACTTGAGTAAGTTTTTTATTCTTTAGCATTTGATAAAGCACAACATTTCTACGATGTAGCGTAGTATCAGGACGACGCAAAGGGTTAAACAATGAAGGATTTTTTGCCATTCCTACTAACATCGCCGCTTCTTCAATTTTAAGCTCATTGGGATTGCAATTAAAATATACTTTTGATGCTGATTTAATTCCCACAGCAAGATTTAAAAAATCAAACTGATTAAAATACATTGCAATTATCTCATTTTTTGTATAACTCCTTTCAAGTTTTACAGCAATTACCCATTCTCTAAACTTTCGTAATGCTATCTGAACCGGATTGTCAAAACGCTCACGCGGGAAAAGCATTTTTGCCAATTGCTGTGATATTGTGCTACCTCCACCGGCATTTTCATTTCCCGAAAGGATAGTTACAAAAAATACTCGCATTAATCCTATAAAATCAATACCCGAATGATTATAAAATCTTTTATCCTCGGTAGAAACCAATGCATCGGTCAAATATGGTGACAGTTGAGAATACTCCACCGTTGAGCGATTCTCTTTAAAAAATGTTCCGAGAATTACACCATCTTCGGTGTAAACTTCTGTAGCAAGACTGCTTTTAGGATTTTCAAGTTGCTCAAATGTGGGCATAAAACCCAAGTTTCCTCTTGAAATATTAAAAAACAGTAAGATTATACATAAAACAGGAAAAATAATTATTGACCAAATTAATATTCTGTTTTTTAAATTAATTGATGAAATCTTTACCATATTTTAACGATTTTATAGAATTTTGCCATAAAAGTAATAATCATATCTAAATTTCATAAATATATAACAATTTTATTTTATCTTTTCCTTTATCAATTATAATGTTAAATCAATTAATATCAGATTATTAATTGATTAAGATAAAATAGTTTTTTATAAATAAACATTGTATTTTCATTGAATAAATTTACTGCCGGAAAGGTAAAGTATATTTGTTAAACACACATATATTTATAAATAAATTTGAACATAAGTATATAAATGATTTAATTTGCGAAAAATTTTATACTAATATGCAAGACAATTTGGTAATAGTTGAGTCACCTGCAAAAGCAAAAACAATAGAGAAATTTCTCGGGAAAGACTTTATGGTAATGTCAAGTTTCGGTCATATCCGAGATTTAGCAAAAAAAGATTTCGGTATAGATATCGAAAATGATTTTAAACCTAATTATCAGGTATCACCTGATAAAAAAAAGATAGTAACCGAACTGAAAAAACTGGCAAAAAATGCAAAGACAGTTTGGTTAGCTTCCGATGAAGACCGCGAAGGAGAAGCTATTGCTTGGCACTTGTTCGAAGTGTTAAAATTAGACAAATCAAAAACCAAACGAATTGTTTTTCATGAAATTACAAAAGATGCAATATTAGATGCCATAAAAAATCCTCGCGATATTGACGAAAATCTTGTAAATGCTCAACAAGCACGTAGAATACTCGACCGTTTGGTAGGATTTGAACTATCTCCTGTATTGTGGAAAAAAGTAAAGCCTTCGCTTTCTGCCGGCAGAGTTCAATCTGTTGCCGTTAGATTAATTGTTGAAAGAGAAAGAGAAATAATAGCTTTTACTCCTGAATCAACATTCAGAGTTCAAGCCGATTTTATTAAAACAGAAGAGAAAAATATTAATCTTAAAGCAGAATTAAACAAACGATTTAAAAAAGAAACAGACGCAGAAAATTTCTTGTCTTTATGTAAAAATGCTGCGTTTACTGTTTCCGATATTTCAAAAAAACCCGCTAAACGTTCTCCTGCACCACCATTTACAACATCTACTTTACAGCAAGAGGCAAGTAGAAAATTCGGTTTTTCAGTTTCACAAACAATGACTCTGGCTCAAAAACTTTACGAAGCAGGAAAAATAACATACATGAGAACCGATTCGGTTAACCTTTCCGATTTGGCTGTAAATACCGCTGCTGCTGAAATAAAAAAAGAGTTTGGCGAAAAATATCTTAAAATCAGAAAATTTAAAACCAAAAGTAAAGGAGCACAAGAAGCTCACGAAGCAATAAGACCTACATATATAAATAAACATAATGTGTCGGGAACAGCTAACGAAAAAAAATTATATGAGCTTATTTGGAAACGAACTCTTGCCTCATTAATGAGTGATGCCGAACTTGAAAAAACTACTATAAACATTGATATTTCAGGTAGCGAAAATAAATTTGTTGCCAAAGGAGAAATGATAAAATTTGACGGTTTTTTAAAACTATATATCGAATCAACTGATGACGACGAAGAAGATGAAAAAGGAGGATTACTCCCTGAAATAAAAGCCGGCGAAAATCTTAACTACAATAAAATTACTGCTGTTCAAAAATTTTCATTATTCCCGCCAAGGTATAACGAAGCCAGTTTAGTAAGAAAACTCGAAGAACTCGGTATTGGTCGTCCGTCAACATACGCTCCGACAATAAGCACTATACAAAACAGAGGATATGTTATAAAAGAAGACCGCCCGGGCAAAGAGAGAAACTACAAAGTTTTTTCATTGACAGGACAATCTTTAAAAAAAGACGTTAAAACAGAAATTTACGGAGCTGAAAAAAGTAAATTATTCCCTACCGACATAGGTATGGTTGTAAACGACTATTTATTGGAATATTTTCCTAATATTTTAGACTATAATTTTACAGCAAGTGTTGAAGAAAAATTTGATAATATCGCAGAAGGAAAAGTAGTATGGAATAAAATGATAGATGCCTTTTATAAACCTTTTCATGCCGATATTAAAGAAGCATTGGAAGTTTCGGGAAGAAAAAGCGGCGAAAGACATTTAGGTGAAGACCCGAAAACAGGAAAACCTGTAATAGTAAAAATAGGTCGCTACGGACCTATGGCACAAATAGGCACAAACGATGATGAAGAAAAACCTAAATTTGCAGGATTGCGTCGCGACCAACATATTGAAACAATAACACTTGAAGAAGCTCTTGAATTGTTTAAATTACCTCGAGACTTAGGAGAATATGAAGGAAAAAAAGTTGTTGTGGCAATAGGCAGATTTGGTCCTTATGTTCGCCACGACAGTAAATTCTATTCTCTGAAAAAAAATATTGACGACCCTTATACCATAGAACTTGATAGAGCTATTGAACTTATTGAAGAAAAAAGAGAAGCGGATAAAAATAAAATAATAAATATTTTTAATTCCGACGAAGGTGAGATACAAGTTCTTAACGGCAGATTCGGTCCATATATTTCATTTAACAAAAAGAATTTTAAAATACCAAAAGATAAAGATGCAAAAACTCTTACGGTTGAAGATTGTATTGATTTAATAAAAAATCCTCCGCCAAAAAAGAGTCGTAAAAAAAAGAAATAATTATTTATGACTGAATTTACAGATTATTTTATTCCTGTTAATAATACAAAAAATAAACCTTTCTCCGAAGGCTCATTCGGGGAAAGGTTTGCTTTTAATAATGAGTTTAATAATGAAATACAAGTTGCACTTATAAGTATATCGGAAACAAGAAATTCTTACACCGGAAAATATAATACTAACACTAATCTTATACGGTCGTATTTATACAAACTCGCAAATATTGATAAAATAAACATAACAGACCTGGGAGAATTAAAATCCGGAAATAGTGTTAAAGATACTTATGCTTCAGTAAAAGACGTAACAAATTATTTATTGCAAAAAAATATAATACCTGTTTTCTTCGGAGGCTCACAAGATTTAACAATCCCTTTATTGCGAGGTTTTAATAACTTACACAATGAAATAGAATTAACTGTTGTTGATGCAAAAATTGATGCCATTGACAATGAATTTCATTCACAAAGTTATCTTAATCAAATTAACAATGAGTTTAATAAAGTGTTTGTCTCAATATTAGGATATCAATCTTATTTTGTGCCTAAACAAATAATTGCAACAGCAGAAAAAAACAATTGGGATTTATATCGTTTAGGGTTAATAAGAAATAATTTTAAACAAATAGAACCTATACTAAGAGATTCGGATATTGTTTCTTTTGATTTATCATCAATTCGACAATCTGACAATCCGGGGGCAGTTTTTCAAAGCCCTAACGGCTTATACGCAGAAGAGGCTTGCCAATTGGCAAATCTTTCGGGAATTAGTGATAAAATAAAAGTTTTTTCATTTTTTGAATATAATCACGACAATGATATACAAAAAAATTCCGCACACCTGTCAGCACAAATAATATGGTATTTTTTATTCGGTATTTCTCAACGAGAAAAAGATTATCCGATAAAAAATTTAAACGCTTATAAAAAAATTTTTGTTAAAATAGAAAAGACAGACTCGGAATTAATATTTTATAAAAATCCGATAAATAACCGATTTTGGGTAGAGATACCTGTTAAAAAGGGAGAAACAAAAATAATATCATGTAGCGAAAAGGACTATATAAAAGCATGTAACAACGAAATATCCGACAGAATTTGGAAAAACATAAGCAGAAATTTTTAATAAATAAAAATAACATATTACCTTTATGTATATTTTTTATATTTTTTAACAAAAAAATGCTTAAACTTGCGTAAAGAATAATTTTTTATTTATTTTATCGTTTTAACCTAATATAAAAAGATTACAATAAATTGAATATTTTTAAATATATATTTATTATCTTAGGCATAAGTTTTTTGAGTAATGTGATGGCTCAAAACGGGAACTTTTCCAGTTTGCCAATGTTTAACCAAATGTATTATAACCCCGGATACGCCGGCGATGGTAATGATATTGAAGCACGAGTTTTGGTTAGAGAACAGTGGATGGGATTTCCCGGAGCACCAAGAACACAAACATTTAATGTTGATGCTCCGTTTAAGCTTTTCAGGCAAAAACACGGAGTCGGATTATCAATAGTTAATGATGTATTTGGAAATTTTAGTAACACTGAACTAAATATTTCGTATGCATACAGGAAAAGTTTAATACAAGGAGATTTAGGAATAGGAATAGGTTTAAATATGATAAGTCACTCTTTTGAAGCAAATTGGTTAGACCCCGAAGGTGGTAATGGAGGCACAGACGGATTAATTCCGACTAATGCATCTGTCAAGCCTTTATTATTTGATGCCAATATCGGATTATATTATAATTCTGATAATTTGTATTTAAGTATTTCAAGTAGAAATTTATTAAATACAGACGTTAAATATAGTAATGGGAGTAACCAATTATTAATCGGGCGGCAATTATATTTTAGCACAGGATATGAATATCAATTGGCAAATCCTCTTTTTTCAATACAACCGGGAGTATTTGTAGCAACAGATTTTTCTTCAACAGAACTTAGCGTATCAACATTAGTGACTTATAATAAAAGATTTTTTGGAGGACTTTCATACAAAATTACTGATGCAGTAATATTTATGGCAGGGATTTCATTACCCAGTGGTATTCATGCTGCAGTTTCTTACGATTTAACAACCTCTCGTATAATAAAAATAGGTACAGGGTCGTTTGAATTTATGGCAGGATATTCTTTTAGTTTAGATATTGATAAAGATAATCGAAAATATAAAAGTGTAAGATTTCTTTAATTTGGTTTTTAATTTTATTTTGCTCATTTTTATATTTTAAAATATTTGGATAGACGATGAAAAATTTAGCAGTTTTAGGTATAACCTTATTGATGTTTGCAGGATGCTCAAATTATGAAGGTGGCGAATTAACAGGTGTTCAAGACAGATCACCATGGTATTCAGCTCCTCCTACCGGTATGGTTTTAATTCCCAAAGGTAGTTACAGAATGGGTCCTGATGCACAAGATGTTCCATGGGCAAATACAGCTTTGTCAAAAAATGTGTCAATAGCAGCCTTTTGGATGGACGAAACAGAAATAACAAATAATGAATATCGCCAGTTTGTTTACTGGGTTAGAGATTCATTAGCTTATCGTTTACTTGGTGAGCAAATAGATGAGTATCTTATATCCGAAGACCAATACGGAGAAGAGATAGATCCTCCTTATATTAATTGGGATGAAGAAATTATTTGGAACGATCAAGAACAAAACGAAATACTTGAAGACATGTTTTATCCTGAACATGAAAGATATTACAGAAGAAAAACAATTGACCCCAGAAAATTAAATTACGAATATTTTTGGATTGACTATAAACAAGCAGCTCAAAAATTTGTATTTGATAATGAAAATCGTCGCCACTATAATTATAAAACAGGTCAATATGATGGTGAAATAGTTGATCTTAACGGTAAAAAAATTCCTATTAAAGATAGAAGTTCATTTATTATGAGAGATATGGTAAATGTTTATCCCGACACATTATGTTGGATAAGTGATTTCTCATATTCATATAATGAACCAATGACTAATATGTATTTTTGGAATCCTGCTTTTGACAATTATCCTGTTGTCGGAGTAACATGGAAACAAGCCTCAGCCTTTTCAAATTGGAGAACACACTATATGAATTCTTATTTAGCTTCAGTTGGAGAACCTTTTGTTCAAGAATACAGATTACCTATGGAAGCAGAATGGGAATATGCAGCCAGAGGAGGACAAGATTTAGCTGTATTCCCTTGGGGAGGTCCTTATACAAGAAACGATGAAGGATGTTTTCTTGCTAACTTTAAACCAATGCGTGGTGACTATATGGATGATGGCGGTTTATATACTTTAGAAGTTGCAAGTAATTTATATCCTGTTAGTGAAAATGGATTATATGATATGGCAGGTAATGTTGCCGAATGGACTGCCAATGCTTTTGATGAAAGTGCTTACAGTTTTACTCATGATATGAATCCTTATTATTTATATCATGCTTTACCCGATGATCCTGCTGTTCTTAAAAGAAAAGTAATAAGAGGCGGTTCATGGAAAGATATAGGTTATTATTTACAAAATTCAACCCGTTCATATGAATATCAGGATACAGCTAAATCTTATATAGGATTCAGATGTGTAAGATCATATATGGGACCTGATGAAACAGGAGCAAAATCAAGTGTATATTAAATACTTAATTAAAATAAAAAGCCATGTTTAGTATAAGTGAATTAGTAGAGAGCAAAGGATATAAAAATTTCATGAAATACGTTTACGGATGGGGAGCATCCGTAGTATTGATTGGTGCTCTTTTTAAAATACAGCACTTTCCCGGTGCGGCTGTTTGGTTAACAATAGGTCTTTTAACGGAAGCTGCCATTTTTTTCTTTTCAGCTTTCGAACCTTTACACGAAGAACTTGACTGGACTCTAGTTTATCCTGAACTAGCCGGCCTTACAGATGAATTTGATGATGACGATAGTCAAGTACGAAAATTTGAAAGAGTTCATGATGTTCCACAAGTTGTAGGAGTGCCGATAGGAGGCGGTGGCTTTAGCGGAAGTGGAGACGGACAACCTGTTGAAGGAACAGCAGCCGCATCTCAAAGCGGTAATGTTGCATATGTAGGAGGCGGAAGTCCATCTGCATTGCTGAAATTCGATGAATTATTGGAAAAAGCTGATATTGGTCCTGAAATATTCGATAAACTTGGCGACGGCTTAAACAAATTAAGCAAAACAGCTGAAAAATTATCCGATTTAAGTGATGCCGGAGTGGCAACTGATAATTTTATTAAAAGTATGCAAGGAGCTACTGATTCTGTCGGTAAATTAGATGAAACATATCAAAAATCAACAGAAGCATTAAATATTTCTGTAAATAATTTAGCAGAATCGTATTCTAAAACTGCAGAAACATTTAACGAAACAAGCAATCAATTAACCGAAACATACACAAGTTTTGCGAATCAACTTACAGAAGAAATTAATAAAGTAGGTAGTGAAGGAAACAATTACTCTGAAAAATTAAGCTCATTAAATACAAATCTTGCAGCTTTAAATTCAGTATATGAACTTCAAGTTCAAAATATGAATAATCATATTGAAACATCAAATAAATATTATTCAGAATTACAAAATATTACCGGTAATATATCTGAAACGGTAGAATATTCAAATAAATTAAACAACGGAGTTCAAGAACTTGAAAATAATATTGCTTCCTTAAATAACATTTACGGAAACATGTTATCATCTCTTAATTTTAATAAATAAAGAATTTAAGTATTTATGGGTCACGGTAAGGAAACTCCCAGGCAGAAAATGATAGGTCTTATGTACCTATTCTTAACAGCTATGTTAGCTCTGAATGTGTCAAAGTCTGTGCTTGATTCATTTATTCTAGTTAGTGATGGACTGGAAAAAACAATTGACAATTTTAAGTCAAAGAACGATAAAACATATAATGAGTTCGACAAGGCTTATATGATGAATCAGGCTAAGGTTGGACCTTGGAAAGAAAAAGCTGATAAAGTAAGAAAAGAATCTGAAGATTTATTTGCTTTATTGGAAAAGCACAAGGTTGATTTGGCTATATATGCCGAGGGACCTGAAACACCGGCTGTTGTAGATAATAAGTTTGTTACAGATAAACTATCTCAAAAAGATAATATTGATAAAGGAGGTGAGTATTTTATCGGATTAAAACATGGTGAAGCCTTAAAAGAAAATATAGATAAATACAGAGAAACACTTTTGGAAATAGTTCCTCCTGAAAATAAAGAATTAATACATACTATAAAATCTACACTAGATACTGAGGTTCATAAAAAAGCCGGAGAAGAAAAACATGGTGGACATGGAGATGAGGCTGAAACATGGCAAAGTATGATGTTTGAACATATTCCTTTAATTGCTGATTTTGTAATGTTATCAAAATTACAAACAGATGTTAAAAATATGGAAACAGATGTGGTTAACTATCTGTTTAATCAAATAAGTGCAAATGATTATAAAGTAAATAAAATTCAGGCAATGGTTATGGCTAATTCAAATTATGTTATGACCGGTGGAGAGTATAAAGCAGAAGTTTTTATTGCTGCTTATGATTCAACTCAAGATCCTGAAATTTATATAGGAGATTTTAAAAGCCTTGGCAACGGAAAATATGAAATTCCTGAGAATGCACAAAAATTAGAGGTTGAAAATGGTAAAGGTATTTATCAACAACCGGCAAAAAGTGTAGGAGAAAAAAAATGGGGCGGATTGATAAAACTTAAAAATCCTGATGGAGGTGAATCTTATTATCCGTTTAGTGGTGAATATCGAGTTGCTCAATCTAATGTTGTTGTTTCACCTACTAAAATGAATGTATTTTATTACGGCATTAAAAACCCTGTTGACATATCAGTCCCCGGAATTCCGGCAAATGATATTATACCTCGAATAGCAGGAGGTGCTTCCATTAAAAAAGCAAGAAAAGGATATGTTGTAAAGCCAACAAAAAAATCGGGTAAAGTAAAAGTTCAAGTTTACGCTAAAATTGACGGTAAACAAAAATTTATGGGGTCTATGGATTTTAGAATTAGAACTATTCCTCCTCCTGTTGCTAAAGTTATGGGAAAAACAAGTGGTACTATTTCAAAAGCATTATTAAGTAATGCTCCCGGTATTTATGCCGAATTAGAAGACTTTTTATTCGATTTAAAATTTACTGTCACTAAGTTTACTATGGTTTCACAAAATGGTATTTATGTAAACGAATACCCTGTTAAAGGAAGTAAATTTACTCGTGAAATTAAAGATGTGATAAAACGTTCGAAAAAAAATTCACGTATAATAATTGAAAATATAGAAGCTAAAGGAGAAGATGGCAGAACTAGACAATTATCTCCGATTATTTTAAAACTTAAATAATGATTAATAAAAATGAATGTAAAACTTATACATATGAAACAGTATATATTAATTTCAGTAATTTTTGCTTCTCTTTTTCTTACGGCAAATATAAAAAGTGATGCTCAAGTTTTAGACGGTATTTATGTAAAAGAGCATGTTCCTGCCAGAAAACCTATCCCTTATAAATATTTGCGTGAAGCAGATGTAATGTGGTCTAAACGTATATGGCGAGTTATTGATTTACGTGAAAAAATTAATCAACCTTTATATTATCCAACTACACGAATTGGTGATAGATTGAGTTTAATTGATTTGTTAATTTGGGGTGTTGAAACAGAAGGATTAACACCTTATGCTACTGATGATGATAGATTTACACAACCAATAGGAGTAACTCAAATTGATGCTGCATTTGGTGCAGGGCAAAGAACCAGTACTTATACTGATGAAAATGGTAATGAAGTAGAAACAATTATTACCGAAGAAAGAAATACAAGTGAAGTAAAACAATATATCATTAAGGAAGATTGGTTCTTTGATAAACAATATTCTATTATGGATGTTCGTATTATCGGTATGTGTCCTGTTCGTTTTTATGTTAAAGATGATATGCCTGATGCTGAAACTCGTCACTCTTTAGTTTTTTGGATATATTTCCCCGAAGCAAGAAGAATACTTGCAAATCATGAAGTATTTAATGAATATAATGATGCTGAAAGAAATTCTTTTGATGATCTTTTCTTTAAAAGAAAATTTAACAGTTTTATTACTAGAGAAACAAACGTACATGATGATAGAGGAATTAGGGAATATACTATAGGAGAGGAAAGTATTCTTGAAGGAAATAAAATTAAAAAGAAAATTACTGATTACGAACAAGATTTATGGAATTATTAAAATAAATTAAATATTTAATAAATAAGCCTGCAAAATTATTTTTGCAGGCTTATTTATTTAGTACTCTTCAAACACAAATTAAAAAACTTTTCTAAAAACAGTCCTCATTTTAGTATATCTTTTTAATCCAAACTACATCTATTTTGGACAATAACCAAAATGGTGTATTTCTAAATCGGGGTTAACCCTTACTAAATGCCGTAAGTTCGTTATTTCACAACTCCTACTGCATAAGTCGGGTTTAAAAAACTCCTTATTTCAATATAGCAAGAGCCGCTTTATAGTTCGGTTCATCAACAATCTCAGAAACTTGTTCTATATAAATTATCTTACCATCAGTATCAAGAATTATTACACATCTTGAATGTAAATAAGCCAAAGGGCCTGTTGCTATTTCAAGGTTATAATCTTTACCGAATTGTCCGGTTGCAAAATCTGATAGTGTTTCTACATTTTCAATACCTTCAGCACCGCAAAAACGGGCTTGTGCAAAAGGTAAATCACGCGAAATACACAATACTGTTGTATTTTTAAGTTCTGCAGCTTCTTTGTTAAATCTTCTTACCGATGCGGCACAAGTAGGTGTATCAAGACTAGGAAATATGTTTAAAACAATATTCTTTCCTTTATAATCGCTTAATTTAGCTTTCGATAAATCGTTTTTAACCAATTCAAACTCTTTTGCCGTTTCTCCAACCTGAGGTAAGTTACCAATTGTCTCTATGTTGTTTCCTTTTAATGTTATTTTAGCCATTTTTTATTTTTTAAAATTATTAATTACTCCTACATAAACAACAGAAAAAGCAATATGTTTAAAAAAAAAAGAAAATAAATATATTACTAATAAGAAGTGAAATATTATTTTAAATAACTATAACTGTCTAAAACTTAAAAATAATGAAATCTTATTGGATTCCTGCTTCTTTGCCCCATTTATCTTTTATCTCGTCAAGAATTTCGATAATAATTTCAGGGTTTATTTCGGTAACTAAACGCATACGAGTAGATTTAAAATCTCGCAATCCTTTAAAATAATTTGAAAAATGCTGCCTCATTTCAAACACTCCCGTTTTGTCACCTTTCCATTCAAGTGAATATTGCAAATGACGTTTGGCAAGTTCTACTTTTTCGACAACACTCATCGGCGGCAGAAGTTCGCCTGTATTAAGATAATGCTTCACATCTCTGAAAATCCACGGCTTACCAATAGCTCCACGACCTATCATTATTGCATCTACATTGTATGTGTCAAATTTATGTTTTGCTATTTTTGGCGATGTAATATCCCCGTTACCAATAACGGGAATAATTATTTCGGAACTATTTTTTATTTCACCAATTAAAGTCCAATCAGCTTCACCTTTATACATTTGTTTGCGGGTACGTCCGTGAATGGTTAATGCCGCAATACCACAATCTTGCAGTTGTTTGGCAAGAGTTAAAATGGGTTTATCGGTTTCATCCCATCCTAACCGTGTTTTTACCGTTACCGGAATATTTACCGCCTTTACCACTTTTTCGGTAATTTCAAGCATCAGGGGTATATTCTGCAAAAGCCCCGCTCCTGCCCCTTTGCCTGCAACCTTTTTAACAGGACAACCAAAGTTAAGATCAATAACTTCGGGGTTTGCCTGCTCACACATTTTTGCTGCAACAACCATAGCCTCAGGGTTTTTACCATATATTTGAATGCCTACAGGACGCTCATAATCGGCTATTTTCAGCTTACGCAAACTCTTTTCGGCATCGCGAATAAGTCCGTCAGACGAAATAAATTCGGTGTACATCATATCAGCACCGTATTCTTTACACAATCGCCTAAACGACGGATCGCTTACATCTTCCATAGGTGCAAAAAATACAGGTTGTTCGCCTAAATTTATATCGCCGATTTTCATCCAAAAGAAATTTTAAAATTGAGTAAACTATTTTGTCGCAAATGTAATAATAAAATACGATTTTATTAATCAGTTAATTTATATCTTAAATACGCAAAACCTAATAGGCTTTTATTGATTATCAATCAATTAAAAATTATAAATTCACTTATTTTAATGAAATTTGTTAGGTTTGATTATTTGTAACAATAAAGATTACAAAAATTCTTTAGGATATATAGTTATAAGCTATACAACTGTAAATATTAAAGAATTGCATTTACAAAACTGTTATTTAAAAAATTTAACATTACTTTTGCACTATGGCAGATATTACATTATATACCGACGGAGCAGCAAGCGGTAATCCCGGACCGGGAGGTTACGGAGTTGTTCTGAAATCGGGCAAGCACCGAAAAGAGTTATCAGAAGGTTATCGTTTAACTACAAATAACCGTATGGAGTTGCTTGCTGTTATTGTAGGGCTGGAGGCATTAAAACAAGAAAACAGCAATGTTACCGTATTTTCCGATTCTAAATATGTAATTGATTCCATTCAAAAAGGTTGGGTGTTTGGTTGGGTAAAAAAAGGATTTAAAAACAAAAAGAATCCTGATTTGTGGAAACGCTTTCTAAACATATACGGAAAGCATAATGTTAAATTCCGATGGGTAAAGGGTCATGCCGGAATACCCGAAAACGAGCGTTGCGACAGACTTGCCGTTGAAGCATCACAAAAACCGAATTTACTTATTGACGAAGGTTACGAGAACAGCATAAAAGGAAATAATACTCTTTTTTAAAATTATAATTATGTACAAAATAGCTTTATTTGCTTCGGGTTCAGGAACAAATGTTGAAAATATTGCAGAATATTTTAAAAATCACAGTGACATTGAAATAGCATTAATTTTATCAAACAAATCTGATGCTTATGTGCTTAAAAGAGCAAAAAAAATGGAAATTAAGGCGATGGTATTTAATCGGAAACAATTTTATAATACCGATAATATATTGAATACCCTAAAAGATGAAAATATTGATTTTATTGTTCTTGCAGGGTTTTTATGGTTGATTCCCAATAATTTATTACAGGAATATCCGCAAAAAATAATTAATATTCATCCCGCACTATTACCCAAATACGGAGGCAAAGGAATGTATGGCGACAAAGTTCATAAGGCAGTTGTTGACAACAAAGAAAAAGAGAGCGGAATAACCATTCATTACGTAAACGAAAAATACGACGAAGGCGATATTATTTTTCAGGCAAAATGCAAAGTATTACCTAATGACACCCCCGATGATGTAGCATCAAAAGTCCATAATCTTGAATACAAACATTTTCCTGAAATTATAGAGAAAATAGTTTTAACCCAAACTATACATAGAAAACAAAAATAGTTTTCTATTGTATAGCGATAAAGAACTACATCTATTTTGGACAATAACCAAAATGGTGTATTTCTAAATCG
>Ga0256845_1000945_pt1 | contig 24814 bp, 18 predicted proteins | sample RiftiametaG_FD_189101 | JGI IMG/M metagenome (GOLD analysis project Ga0256845, IMG submission 189101) | Tube worm associated microbial communities from hydrothermal vent at the East Pacific Rise, Pacific Ocean - Riftia | ecosystem: Host-associated > Annelida > Integument > Unclassified ... | reverse complement strand
CGGGTACGAGAAAAAAATGTATATCCTAAATTTGTTTTTACCACAGGTTATTCGCAATATGCTATTAAAGCAATAAAATCAGAAGCCTTTGATTATCTGTTGAAACCGATAGATATTGATGAGTTAAAACAAACACTTGCAAGAGTCAGTAATGCAAATAGTATAAATAAACAGTTTACCAATCTTAAACTTAGTTTGAGAGAAAGCGAGATATTAAAACTAATATTAAAAGGCAAAACAAGCCAGCAGATTGCCGACGAGCTTTTTATAAGTAAAAATACCGTTGATACACACCGTAGAAATATACTTGAAAAAAACGGACTGAAAAATACACAAGAATTGTTATTGCAAGCTGCCAAATACTTTTAATTTGATTGCTGATTTTTTATAATTACAATCAACAATACTCATTAATGAGTATGTAAAATACTTATTAACGTGATATTACCTTCCGTTTGTTTTATTTATGTTTAAACTCCAAATAATTATTACCATGAGTGTTAATATAAAACAGTTTACGGCAGGTGAAAAACTTACGGTTGATGAGATAAATACTCTGTTGCCTTGTGAAATTATTTTTAATAAACCTGATAAGCACAAATTAGGTAATACCTATCATGAAAAAGCACTTAGTTGTCGTGAAAAAGAAATAATACAACTAATTAAACTTGGTTTAAAAAACAAGGAGATAGCAAAACAACTAAAATTAGCATACGAAACGGTAAAAACCCACCGTAAAAATATTTTCAGAAAGTTAAAAATAAACAATGTTAGTCAGCTAATACATTTAGAACTAAAAAAGCATATGACAGAAAGTGAGATGTTTATAAAAAATAGGAAGCATATATTTACTATTGAGCAAAAGATATCAAATAACGAACTTACAATAAATGAATTAGACGAAATTATTCCGGGTTATTTACACATAAATCGATTACCTGACATGGTAATGACTTATGTAAGCCCGAGTGGGTGCAATATGTTTGAACTTACTAAAGAAGAAATAGTAACTAATTACTTTGAATTAAGAGATATTTATAATGATATGGATTTTATTATGAAAACATCTTTTACAGCCTTGGTAAAGTTTTCAACCATGTTTGATCAAAAAAGTACTTTCTCATTCTTTCAAAAGATACGATCAACAATAAACCACGATTTTGAACTTTTTTGTACCGAGCTAAAGTTGCTACCGGACAACCGAGAACTTATTTGCATTACAAATCCGGTTTCTAAATTGGATATAACAACCAAAAAACTTCAAGGAATATTTGAAGAAAATAAATTTTTTGATAAAAATTTTCAAAAGTTTATGTCGCTTACCAAAAGAGAAAAAGAGGTTCTTGCATTGGTAGCTAAAGGTTATAAAAACAATGATATAGGAGAACAATTATTTATATCAAATGCTACCATCAAAACTCACCGCCGACATATAAACAAAAAATTAAATGTCAAACATATTGCCGGTTTAATTAAGTATGCAGACACTTTTAGGTTAATATAATACTTATTAGTGAGTATTTGAAATACACATAGTTATTTACCTTTTATACAAAAAATCATCCTTTTGGGGTATTGTTAAAAAGCATTGCAAAATATATTTTTGATGTAATGTTAAATTAAATGTATAGTATTATGAAAAAAATAGCATTAATTACAATGACCTTAATTTTATTAGTCTTTAACTCATGTGAAAAAGATGAGGAAATTAAGCTTGATGAAGAATCTGGACAATCCCAATCAAATTTTGACGATTTTGAAAGTTATAACTTAGGAAGATTTCCCAGTGGTTGGGTTGCAGATGCAAATGCTAACGATATTTCCAATAATTACATTGATAATGTGATTAAATATGAAGGTGATAAATCATTAAAAATATATGGCAGTGTAGGTGGTTGTTGGGGTGCATTAGCATATAAACCTGTGGATTTCAACTCTTCTTTTACAATGGAATTAGCAATTAGGAATGGCGATGAAACTTTATCTGGCTGTCATCCTGACCGCGGACAAATTGGATTACGCAAAGGAGCAAGTTGGTCTAATCCTGCAAGAAGATTACTTCTATTTGGTGGAGATGGTAAAATATATGGTGGGAGTAGTACTTCATTAGGTACATACAATACTAATACGTGGTATTTAGTCAAGATTAAATATGAAAAAATAACAGGTTCTCAAGTAAAACTAAGTTATTGGATAAACAACGACTATTTGGGTGAAGAAACGTTTGATTCTATTGCTGATGAAAATCTACTAGATAACTTTGAGATAGTTGCACAAGAAGGTTCAGCATGGTTTGATGCGATTAGTTTTTATCCTGATTCAAACTAATTAATGTAAAAACAACGAAACGCCAACACATGGTATATTTAATTGTCGAGACAGTACTAAATTCAAGCGAAGTAGCTTGTATCAAGTTCATCGTAACTAGATACAAAACTGCTTCAAATTCGGCAACTAAAACATACTGCTACCGTTACCATTTATTTATATAATTAAAATTAATAAGAATATTATGAAAGCAAAATTAATAATTATTGCATGTTTAATATCTTTCAGCACGTTAGGACAAAAAAAATTATATAAATTTTCATCAGTTGAAAATACTCAATTTAAAGAGTTGCCTGTATTATTTACATCAAAAATTGGATATTATTTAAGTAATTATGATTCTAATGCAAATACGTTTACTATTCATAAGTTTGATAATAATCATAATCAAATATACAAAATGTCCATATTTGTATATGGAGGAATTGTTAGTTTTTTTGAAACCAAAGATGATGGTGTAATAGTTATAGCATATAATAATAAAACACTTTCACGTAGTATCACAAAAATAAATAAAAAGGGAATAGAACTATGGAGCAAAGATATAAATGAAATCTTTCCTAATTATACTTCTAATGATATTATCTCTTCAAGTGAAGATGGTAATTTTCTATGGTACAATAATCAAACAAAAAAGAAGAAACAGAAAATAAGAAAAATCAATATAGAAGGGGATATATTATGGGAAAATTATGTGGGATTTGAGCTCATACAACTAGTTGATATAAATGGAAAAATAATTATTGGATGTGACAATAAAAGTATTATCGCATTTGACAATTTTGGAAATTTGATTTGGCAAAAGAATTATCCTGTAGAAGAATTTGATGAAACAGTTAGGATTTTCAAAGCTGCAAAAGGTTTTTATATAACAAACAGTAAAATTTATAATAAAAGCATAAGAAGAAAGTATGTTATTAAAAAATTTGATTTTCAAGGGAATCAAATTTATGAAAAAGAAATAACAGGAAATAGTTATACTCAAAGGCTAGGAGAATGTAATGATAAATTTTGTATTGTGACGGGTAAAAAAGAATCTGAATTTAGCCTTATACAAATAAATTCATTTGGTGCAATATCTAGCACCTTAATTGCTGATAAAATTACGGATATGATTTATAATGGAAATAGTTTTTTTTGTGTAACACCTAAAGAAATATCAAAATATATGTTTTCAACATATTCTAATTATATTATACATATTATTGAACCTGAATTAAATATTTGGGAACAAAAAGGTAAATATGAAAAACTGAGCAATTATAAACTACGTGTAAACAAAGACACTAGACAGAAAAAAATTAATGAACTAATTTTTGAAGAAGGAAAGAAAGAATTTTTAGGTTCTAATGTGATTGATTTTGAATATGATACTGAAAGTGAAATATTCAAAATTCAACATGAAAAATTTGGAAACTACTATGTGTATGTGCCCATAAATGAAGCTGAAAGTTATGAAAATAGTATAATTGAGAACAAATTATTATATGATTCTTTTGAATTTGCTTTAACTATTGAAGATGAACTTGCTCTGAAAAAGGTAAGGATAATAAATGTAATAAATAGTAAAAAGTATTATTATGATATAAATAAACCTATCTTATTTAATCAGACTGAGGTTACAAATAATTTTAAAGAAATTGAAATTAACTTAGTTTCAACTACTGTAAAACAAAAAGTAGAAAACAAAACAACAAAAGTAGAAATTGGTTTATCAGACGTAGATGTAAATATTCCTATTAACAGTTTGAAAAATGAAAATACTTTTGCGGTAATCATTGGGAATCAAAATTATGAGCATGAAATTGAAGTTGCATTTGCATTAAATGATGCTAAAATTTTCCAACAATATGCAATTAAGACTTTAGGTATTCCATATAACCAAGTACGTTTAATTGAAAATGCAACATTTGGAGATTTTTTGCATGAACTAGATTGGTTAAATAAAGTTACCAAAGGATACGATGGTGAAGCAAAGATTATTTTCTATTTTGCTGGTCATGGGATGCCTAATCAATCAACTAAAGAAGCATTTATTTTGCCTATTGATAGTTACTCAACAAACACAAAGACTGCAATTAAATTACAAGATATTTATTCACAATTAACTGAATTCCCAACCAAATCAGTAACCATTTTTTTAGATGCTTGTTTTAGTGGTTCAAGCCGTGATGGAATGTTAGCTGATGGTCGTGGTGTTAAGATTGTGCCAAAAGAGGAAACTATTAAAAATAATATGGTGGTATTTGCTGCAGTCTCAGGTGATGAAACAGCATATCCATATTCTGAAAAGCAGCATGGACTCTTTACTTATTATTTACTTAAAAAATTACAAGAGACAAAAGGAGAGGTAAGCTTAGGAGAATTAGAAGATTACATTTCAAGAAGTGTTTTAAAAAAGTCTGTAGTGTTGCATAAAGAACAGAATCCGACTGTTAATTCGAGTAGTACGTTGAATGATTCTTGGAAAAAGTGGAAATTGAAATAGGAACAACAAATGGTAACAAAGACTAAATGCAATGTGGGGCAATTGTGAATTAGTAGTTTCCGCCTTTTAATTAACTTTGTTTCGGTTGGACAGTTAAAGTGTTTAAAACCCACACTGTGTTTATCCAAGAATACGTAGGTATAAAATCCATTATGATAAACAATAAAGAACAAGTTCCAAAAGTAAATGTAAGTTCTTCAATATCCGGAGCATGGAAAGAGTGGTCTTTTAATCTGAAATAATAAAAAACTTTTCTTTATATATAACCTTTAATCTTGTAAGTCACGGAGTGAGTTGTAAAAGATATTTAATAGTAAATTAAAACTAAGACTCATTCCATGACTATCAGTTAATTTTAACAGGTTATCTCACTTAGCATTTAATTACCTTAACACATATATTAAGTAAATTAATACTCATTAATGAGTATTAATTTACTTTCCTCTACTCATTTTTTAAATAAAAATCAACCTTTGGGGGTATTTGTAATTATCTGATAACAAGTAACTTTGGTTTGTTATTTATATATAATTTAATTTATTAAAAGGTGTTAGTTTTATTATAGTATGAAAAAATCGCCAAAAAATAATGCATTAAGTTTTAAACATTCTAATAATATAATTAGAGGTGTAAAATGTACTTATAGCACACAAGTGTTTGGCGATACATATGTATTTATAAGCTACAGTTTTACACCTTTTTTCTTTTTTTAACAGCCTTTAAAACTGGGGTAATAAAAATTATTAGTTATGAAAAAATTACATGAATTATTGATTGCAGTATTAATTATTATTGGTTTTTCTTTCTCAAATCTAAGCTGTATAGAAAAAGAAGAAGATCCGGGTCCAATTTCTATTAAAAATAGCATTACTCCTACAAATGTCAATAGTGGCAGTACAATTATTTGGGAAATAACAGTAACTAATTCAGGAGGTAAGGTGGAAATTGAAAAAATTCATGTAAAAGAAAAATTTATTAGTGGATGGGCTGAAGGACTTGGAACTGTTGAATTAGATCTACCCATATCAAATATCACAGTTGATGCTCACTCAACAAAATCAATATATAGTAAAACTGTGCCTGTTTATAATACCGGTAGTACAGATATCAAAACACAAAATACTGTAACGGTATATTCAAATGGAGGTAATGAAACAGATATAGCAATATACACAATAAAGAAAAGTAGTAATAAAAGTAATGAAATTAATTTCAATTCTTTACTACATAGAAATATTTGTGATTTGATAGAATAATTTAATATAAATGTTACTCAAAAAAAATTAAGTTATGAAAAGAAAAATACTTATTATAATATTTATTTTTATTTATAATTTCAGTAATGCTCAAGATATTATTTATAAAAATGATGGTACAGAAATTAAAGCAAAAATTATTGAATTGACAACTGATGCTATTAAGTATAAAAAATTTGAGCAATTAGACGGACCTTTAAGAAATATTTCGCTTACAGATGTTTATATGATTATTTATGCAGATGGTACTCGGGAAGTAATAAAAAAAACACAACAACCTGATAATAATGTAACAACATCAATACAAAAAGAACCTATTTCAACAACAGAATATCAAAATACTTATCGAACCATACCTGAAAAAAAATATAATGGTAATTATGGAATGCTTGGGTTTGGATATGGTAATAGTTATGGTGGATTAGGAGCTAGATATCAATGGAGAAAAGGAAAAATTCAGGGTTTTGGAGCACATATAGGAATTGGTTATTTTCCATATGCAGAGTATTTATGGTCATGGGGATTGAAATATTTCTTTTATAAAGATTTCTATATTAATGCACAATGGGGACGAACAGGTTGGGAAGAGTATAGTTCAACATACACAAATGGTAGTAGTACCAGTTCAACATATGATGGGCACGTTTTAAAAGGATATTCATTCTTAATCGGAGGAGACTGGACATATGGTAAAAAAGATATTTTGGGCTTTAATTTTGGAATAGGCATTACATTTAATACTAATGTTGAGTATATGCATGAATTTGATAAAACAGTAGCTTTAGATTTAGGATTTCTTATTAAATTTTAAAAAACAAATTTTATTAATCATTAAAATAAAACAAAATGAAAAAAGTATTATTTATTTCAATTTTTTTAATAACAGCTCTAATATCAACTTTTGGGCAAACAGATAATCAAATTATTATGAAAAAAGTATTTGGTGGGTATAAATTTTATCAGAATGATAATATGATTAATATGAAACAATTATCTGAAATTTTAGAAGTTAATGAACTCGCATATGATAAATTTAAACAAGCTAAAAAAAATAGTAATATTGCAACAATTATGTCTGCAACAGGAGGTGCTCTAATTGGTTATCAATTAGCTATGTTAATTGTAAGTGGAGAACTTAATGGGATAATTACCGGAATTGGAGGAGGTTTAATGATTGCTTCAATTCCTATAAATAAAAAATCACAAAAACAATTTGCAACGGCAATTAATAACTATAATACTGGATTAAAAACAAACTCATCTAGAAAAAAACCAAAGATCGAATTTGTTTTAGGAGGTAATAATATTGGATTAAGAGTAAAATTCTAGTAAAAATATTTATAGATTATGAAAAATAGTTTTTTTTTAATATTGTTTATTTTATTTGGCATTTTTACTAAAGCCCAAGATATAATTTACAAAACGGACAAAACTAAAATTAAATCTAAAGTAATTGAAATTACAACATCAACAGTTAAATATTCAATAGATAATAGAACTAAAAATATATCAATATATGATGTTTTTATGATTATTTATGAAAATGGAGAAAAGGAGGTGTTTAAACATAATAATGAAAACAGAAAAATATCAAAGAGTGCTATTAATATTAAAATAATAGACGAAAGAGATGATCCTATAATTGTTGGAGATATACCGGGTCCTATACGAGGAACAAGGATAAAAGCAAAAGATAAAAAAAATAAAGTATTTTCCTTTGCTTCAAATAGATTTAAAAGAGTATTAACTCAAAATGGGTTTAATTCTGAAGTCGGCTCAAATTCTAATTATTTATTAACGTTAAATGTTAATAAACTTTTTTATAAATCATTTGACAAAATTGTATTTATGCAAATAGACCAATCTTGTTCTATTAATATTACATTAACTGATAAGAATAATAATATAATATATAATAATAATTTATCAGATTCATTTAGTAGTAAAGCAAATTATGTCAGAGACTATATAAAACAAAATGGTTATAAAACGAGAACTGCAGGTTCTTTATTTTTAATTGTTATTGATGAGGTAATAAAAAAACTAATGAATGATGAAGAGTTTTTAAGTTTGATATATTAAATGTATTAACTCTTCTTTAATATCTCAAATTAATTATAAACTATCTGATATATTTATTCATGTGCATAAAAAATAATATGTTTAACCAATAATAATTTTAAAATATGAGAAAGTTAATATTTTTTTAACCCGACTTATGCAGTAGGAGTTGTGAAATAACGAACTTACGGCATTTAGTAAGGGTTAACCCCGATTTAGAAATACATCATTTTGGTTATTGTCCAAAATAGATGTAGTTCTTTATCGCTATACAATAGAAAACTATTTTTGTTTTCTATTGCATAGTTTGGGTTTAAGTATAATTTTAATTTCATTTTCTTGTGAAGATTTATCAAAAGGGAGTGTAGAAGTAAAAAACAGTACGGGAAGTTCAATTTCTGTTGCTATTGAAGACAGACTTGGAAATTGATCGTCGGAAAGAGTTGTGCTACATAATTCTAAAACAATATTTGAAGATGTAGAATTAGGACAAGTAAGAGGTAAAGCTCAGATTAGTGGGGGTAATGGCAATTGGATTTTCTCAAAATATCAAAATTTAAATAGTGGAGAAGTGGTAATTATTGACTGGAAACTTAATAAATAAAAAAAATTTTGTTTTAGGAGTAATTTACCAATAAAATGCTCTCAGACTTATTTAATTATGCAAACGGGGATTTTGCTTTAAGTAAAATCCCCGTTATATCAAGATTAAACATCATATGAAAAATTTGCTCTATTTCTTTTTTATCGCTCTATTTAGTTGCACAGTTCAAAAACCGGTTCCACGTCCATGTGAATCATTATCGCAGGCAATTTACGAAAGTAATGATATTGTTTATTGTGGTTGCAACCCTATAAAAAAACTACCTGCCGGTAATCCGTCAATTGAGGTTTTTATTTTTGATATGTCAAAGGATGATGGAGAAAAAAGAATATTTAAGGGTGTTGTTTCAGCAAATAAAGAATTTAAAATTGATTTAAAATCATTAGAATCCAAACCTTACTGGTTTGGATATAGGGTTTTGGGTGATACAGGTAATATTAATATTGCACAATTTGTTTTAAAAAAGAGTAATCAGAGTTCTAAATCTATAAATAAAAAGGGTGATCTTACAAATAAAAAATTTTCAATAGATTTTTCCACATCAACTTATAAAAAAAAGAATATTAAATTTGATTATAGAGGAGCGGAATATGACACTGTATATAAAAATCATTGGCGTATTTCGGAAATTAACGGATATATGGAATTTGAGTTTAAAGGTAAGCGAGATTTTTTATATCATGTTTTAGGTTCTACCCAAAAAGGTGTTTCTTATTGCAAAATTGATATTTATGTAAATGGTAATAAATATTTAACTAAAAAATTTATTCCAAAAAATTGGCATTGGGAGAAAATTCCGATTTCAAAGTTTTCATCGGATGTTAATACAGTAAAAATTGCACTTGTCGGTAAAACACAACTTTGGATAGATAAAGTAAAATCAAATTAATTTATTTTTTTGACTGAAACAATTTTTCCAACAACAACAAATCTTCTTTGTAGGTAAGTTTAATGTTAATTTCGTCACCATTTACCACAAAAACAGGTTCATCGGGGAGATATTTTTTTACAACACCGCAATCGTCCGTCGATTGAAAACTAGAGTCTTTTAATGCTAAATCATAAGCTGTTTTTATGGTATCAAGTTTAAATGCCTGTGGTGTTTGGGCTTTTTTCAGATAGTTTCGGTTAGGAATGGTTATTATAAAATTATCTTTCACCTCAAAGATTGTATCAGTTGAATCAATAACAACAGCAACAGCATTATATTTATTTAACGCTTTTATACATTCGGTAATTATTTTTTTCGAAACCAAAGGACGAACAGCGTCATGAAATATCAGATTAATATTATTGTTATGAGAATATGCATTAATGGCACTTAGCGATGAATTGCTTCTTTGTTCTCCTCCGTTTAAAATTCTTTTTACTTTTGTAAATTGATTTTTATTAACAATATCTTTAATTGTTGAAATATAGTCTTTATGGCAAACAACAGCAATCTCATCTATTAATTCATGATTTTGAAATGCTGCTATAGAATGTTCAATAATTAATTTTCCGGCAACTTTTAAAAATTGTTTCGGTTTACTGTTTCCCAAACGAACACCTTTCCCCCCTGCCAAAATAACAGCAATATTTTTCATATGTTATGGTTTTGTATCTTATTACAAAGATAATTAAATCTTATTTATTATTTGTCATCATTTTTTTACAAGTTCTATCACTGTTTTAAACAAATTTTACTGTCTGCATGTTTATTTAAAAAAATACTTACATTTGCACAAAATACAACAGGTGGATAAAAAATTTTACATAAAAAGTATATTACTCCTTGCGGGACTGTTTATAATCCTGCATTCAGCTATTCCGCACGACCATCATTACAACGGAGAAGTTCACTTGCATCATTCGCACAGTCACCATTCGCATGCTGATGCACACTGTTTTCTTGTAAATAATTTATCGTCGGCAAAGTTTGTTGTTGATATTGCAAGTCCTGTTGTAAATGCTTTGTTTGACTTACCAAAAGTTGAAAATAATCATCAAGGTTTTATACAATCAATAGAGTATTTGCTTGTAAAAGTTATTTTACACAAAAAAACCGATTTTATAAAATCACTCCCCGTTCGCGGCTCTCCCTTTTAGTAGAAATTCATTACGGATTTTTATTTTCATGTATTTAAAGTTTTATTGGTGTTTGTTGCAGTTTCAACTTGTTGAAATGCGTTAGTTTAGGATTCTTAAAGATTATTCGAAGCTCCGGTCATTTGTTTACTCCGAATACTTTCGGAGTGCTTGTCGGAGTGCTTAGCCTCCATGCTTATTTCTGCATTATCGCATTGTATCATTACACCATTAAATCATTGAATAATTGTATCATTAAAAACAACTTTCAACTAATATGATAAACAGTATAATTTCATTTTCAATAAAAAACAAGGCACTTATATGGCTGATGACCATCGGTTTGATAATCGGCGGAATATATTCAATGACAAAAGTGCCGCTCGATGCCGTTCCCGATATTACCAACAATCAGGTATTGGTAATTACTACTGCTCCAAACTTGGGAACCGAAGATATTGAGCAATTTGTAACCTATCAGGTAGAGTTGGCTGTAGCCAATTTGCCCGATGTAATAGAAATACGAAGTATCTCTCGTTTCGGATTGTCGGTGGTAACAATTGTGTTTGACGACAACGCCGGCACATATCTTCCGCGACAGCTTGTAAGCGAAGCTCTTGCCGAAGTAAAAGAGAAAATTCCCGAAGGTTTCGGCAACCCGTTTATGGCACCCATAAGCACAGGACTAGGTGAAATCTATCAATATACCCTTGAAGTGCAATCCGGATATGACACCGTTTACAACGATATGGATTTGCGGACAATGCAGGATTGGATAGTAAAACGGCAAATGGCAATGTTGCCCAGAGTGGTTGAGGTAAACTCTTTCGGTGGAAGACGAAAACAGTTTGAAGTGGCGGTAAATCCCGACAAACTGCGAAGTATGGGAATCACCATAACCGATATTTTTAACGCTCTGAAAAACAATAATGAGAATGTGGGCGGTGCATATATCGAAAAAAATCATCAGGCAAACTTTATTCGTGGCGAAGGGCTTATACGCTCTATTGATGATATTAAAAATACTCCCGTAACAACCAAAAACGGACAACCTGTTTTTATTCGCGATGTAGCCGATGTTAAATACGGAAGTTTTGTTCGCTACGGTGCTTTTTCAAAAGACGGAAAGGGCGAAGCGGTGGGTGGAATTATTATGATGCTCAAAGGCGAAAATTCAAACGATGTTATTAAAAGCGTAAAACAGCGAATGGCTCTTATTCAAAAATCGTTGCCCGAAGGAGTTGAGATAAAGCCGTTTCTCGACCGCAGTCGCCTTATAAAGAGCACAACGTCAACCGTTGCCGAAAATCTCGGTATCGGTGCTTTGATAGTAATTTTTGTGCTTGTTATGTTTTTGGGAAATGTTCGCGGCGGTTTTATTGTGGCATCAACCATTCCGCTGGCTATGCTTTTTGCATTTATAATGATGCGAATATTCGGAGTGTGGGCAAACCTTATGAGTCTCGGAGCGTTAGACTTCGGTATTTTGGTTGACGGAGCGGTAATTATTATCGAAAGTATGATTTTTTATCTGCATAAAAATGAGTTTGTCGGCAACAAACTTCCGCAAAATAAACGCGATGAACTGGCTTTTAAATCATCAAGCAAAATGATGAACTCCGCATTTTTCGGTCAGTTGATAATACTTATTGTTTTTATTCCCATAATGGCATTGCAAGGTGTTGAAGGAAAAATGTTTAAACCTATGGCTATGACTTTTGCCTTTGCCGTTCTCGGTGTGGTTTTGCTGTGTTTAACATATATTCCTATGATGACGGCTACGTTTTTGCAACCGCCGAAAAACAAAAAAACTCTGTGGGGCGATAAAGTCATCGCGAAAGCGGAAAAATTTTATTCCCGTATTGTTGATTCAATATTGCGAAACACAAACAAGGTGCTGGCAAGTGCGTTGATAATGCTAATTGTAGGGGCTTTTTTTATGACACGACTGGGGTCGGAATTTATGCCCAAACTCGATGAAGGTGATATGGCTTTTCAATCGTTTTTTAAACCCGGCACATCGCTTAGTGAAGTGAGCCGAACAACCGACCGTATTCAAAAAGTTCTGCTCGAAAAGTTCCCCGATGAAATAGAGTCGATACAAAGTCGCATTGGTGTTGCCGACTTGCCAATGGACCCGATGCCCATTGATATAGCCGATAATTTTGTGATACTCAAATCAAAAGACAATTGGACAAAAGGCGAAACTAAAAAAGAGTTGATTAAACTTATAAAAAACGAAGTGAGTGTTTTTCCGGGTATCAACTATGAGTTTTCGCAGCCTATTGAAATGCGGTTTAATGAACTTTTAACGGGAATACGCGAAGATATAGCTGTAAAACTGTATGGCGACGATTTGAATATTTTATCGGACAAGGCGGCGGAAATTGCCAAACTTGTTTCGGGAATTGAAGGAGTGGCGGGTGTTAAAGCCGAGGCAACACGCGGATTGCCGCAAATAACTGTTCATTACGACAGAAATAAACTGGGAAGATACGGACTTAACATTTCGGAACTTAACAGAATTATTGAGACGGCTTTCAGCGGCGGAGTGGCAGGAAGTATTTACGAAGGTGAAAGAATGTTTGATCTTGTAGTCAGGCTCGATAAGTATCATCGCAAAGATGTTGAGAATATCAAAAACTTGTTTGTAAATCTGTCCGACGGAACACAAATACCGCTGAAAGAGGTTGCCGATATAAGTTACCAACCCGGACCGATGCAGATAAGTCGTGACAATACTAACCGGCGAACTTATGTGGGAATAAATGTTGAAGACAGGGATATAAAATCGCTGGTGAATGAGATTCGCAAAAAACTTGATGCGGAGTTAACTCTTCCGGCAGGATATTACATCAGATACGGAGGGGCTTTTGAAAATCTCGAAAGAGCGACAAAACGCCTTACGCTTGTGGTTCCGCTTGCTTTGGCTCTGATATTTATGCTTGTATTTTTTGCGGTAAAATCGCTTAAACAAACACTTATGATTTATGCGGCAGTGCCTCTTGCCGCTGTGGGCGGAATATTGTCGCTGTATTTTAGAGGTATGCCGTTCAGTATTTCGGCGGGAGTAGGTTTTATTGTATTGTTTGGAGTAGCCGTATTAAACGGGCTGGTGCTGATAAACGGATTCAACGAACTACGTAAAAGCGGAACAGGCAAAATATCCGAAATAATAAAAAAAGGTTCGGTAAGGCGACTGCGTCCTATTTTGCTTACCGCCTCAACCGATATTCTCGGATTTTTACCGATGGCAGTATCGGTATCGGCAGGTGCCGAAGTGCAACGACCTCTTGCTACTGTTGTTATCGGCGGAATGATTACGGCAACTTTGCTTACGCTTATTGTATTGCCCGTTTTATACAAATTAATTTACAAACCGGTAAAAACGAATATAGATGAGAGAAGTTAAGAGTATATTAAATTGTATAAAACTTAATGTTCTTAATACCTTAATAAAATTCTTAATGGTTAATAGTTTCTTAATGTTAAGTTTAATAATTAAAATTTAAACAGATGATAAAAACAATAAAAATATTTGCTGCCGTTTGTCTGTTCGTTGTAACGTGCAATGTAAGCAAAGCCCAAAATACAACAGTGACATTGCAACAAGCAATAAACACTGTCGTAAAAAATTATCCTGTTATGGAAGCAGCTCGTTTGGGAGTAGAAAAACAAAAAGCAGTGAAAAAAACAGCTGTTGATTTGGGAACAACTACCGTTTATACGGGAGTTGAAGAAGTTGGCAACGGTTCGCTCGGGATAAAAAATAATATCGGTATTTCACAATCGGATATTGATGTTTTTTCTATCGCTGCAAAAAGTAATTTGGCGAAAGCCGAAATAAAAAAAGCCGAAATAAAACTCAATTTAACACAGGCAGAACTGGAACGCACGGTATCGGGTTTGTATTACAATGCTGTTATTGCCAAACAACAGTGGTTGCTGTATAAAGCAATAGATACCTTATATGCAGGGTTTGAAAAGGCGGCTAAATTAAAATTTGATTTGCAACAAACTTCGCAAATTGAGTATTTGTCGGCTTCGGCAAAAAACAAGCAGATGAAAATAAACATAAAAAAAGCCGAAAGTGACTATAAAGCCGCTTTGCAGTTGTTAAATCAATATTTATTTATAAATACGCTGTTTGATATTGACGAAAAAGGCGTAATTGCGAATGCGTATAAACCTGCAACTACTGGCGATTCGGCAAAACACGGAGTATTACTCTCTTATTATTCGGCAGAAACCGAAATAGCCGAAAAACAGTGGAAAACTCAAAAGGCGGGTTATTTGCCCAAATTGAATTTGGAGTATGCCAATCAAAGTATTGACGGAGCATCGGGGTTTTATGCTTGGCAAGTGGGAGTATCGGTGCCTTTGCTGTTTTTTGCTCAATCGGGTAAAACAAAAGCCGCCAAACTTGATTACAACATTGCCGAAAAGCAGTTTGAGCAAAAAAAACTTGAAATAAATGCTCAGTATAATCAACTGTTGAGCAGATATATGGTGCTGAAAGATGTGCTTAATTATTACGAAAAAGAGGCTGTCCCCCTGTCGAAGAAGCAAATTTCGGCTACTACTTTGGCATATAAACTTGGGAATATTGATTATGTGCAGTTTATTCAAAATGTTGAGACATCAATAAATACAAATTTGGAGTTTCTAAAACAACAAGCTGAGTTTTTGCAACTGTCGGTATGGCTTAAATATTTGAGTTTATGACAATGATACAATGATACAATGATACAATGATTTAATGCAATAATGCAGAAATGCGATAATGAGTTGAAAGTTAAAAGTTTATAAAGTTGAAAGTTAGTGTGTAGTGCCTCTTTGCGTCTTAGCAGTAAAACTTAATTTTCTTAACTCCTTAATGTTTAGGAAATTGAATATTGAGCGTAGCGAAAGTTCTTATATTTTCTCAAATGTTTTATATGGTTAAATAAAAAAATAAAAAAAATGAAAACAAAAATTATTATTTCAATATTAACAGTGTTTATTTTTACTTCTTGCAATAATGCAGGCAGTAAGCATACAGAAGAGGAACACGAACATCATCACAATGAGGGTGTTGTTACTTTAAACAAAAAACAACAAGAAGCCTTGGATTTAAAACTCGGCACTTTTGCAATGCGAAATCTTACCACAGTGGTAAAACTTAACGGTAATCTTGCCGTATCGCCTTCGGGGAGTGCCGAAGTTACAGCATATATCGGCGGAAATGTTAAGGCAATAAAAGTATTCTTTGGCGATAAGGTTAAAAAAAATCAGGTGCTGGCAACCCTCGAACATCCCGACTATATTGAGTTGCAAGAGCAATTTGCCGAAGTGGCAAATAAACTTGAATTTTTACAAAAAGAGTATAACAGACAAAAGCAACTCTATGAAAATAAAGTGGGAGCAGGGCGTGATTATCAAAAGGTAAAATCGGAATTCAACACGGTAAAGGTGAAATACTCGGGGTTGAAATCACGGTTGCAGTTACTTAATATTTCACCTGACAAGGTGTTGAAAGGTGAAATTTCAAATACGGTAAATATACTTTCTCCGATTGACGGATTTGTAAACGCCATATTTATAAAAATAGGAACTTACGTAGAAGCAAAGGACAAGATGTTTGAAATTACCGATAACAAAGGTGTTCATGCCGATTTTTTGGTTTACGAAAAAGATGTGCATCTGTTAAAGACAGGTCAGAAAGTTCATTTTACCGTATCCAATCGCCCGAATCAAGAGTTTACGGCTACGGTTTTTGCCATAGGAAAAGAGTTTGAGTCTAACACCAGAGCAGTTCATATTCACGCAAAAATCAACGAAAACATCGAAGGACTTATCCCCGGAATGTATATCAGCGGGCATTTGCATGCCGATAGTTATTTGACTAAAACCCTACCTGTTGATGCTGTAGTTACGGAAGGAACTAAGTCGTATATTTTTGTAAAAAAAGATTTGCATTATAATCACAAAGATGAACAGCATGAGCATGCGGAAGAGCATGGCGATAGTGACGAGCATCATCACGAAAGTGAAGAGATTGAGGATAATGAAAGTATGACTTTTGTGCCTGTTGAGGTTATTACCGGCAAAAAAGACGACGGATATATTGAGGTGAGTTTGATTGATTCGTTGCCCGACGATGCAAAAATAGTATTAAATGCGGCTTATTATCTTTTAGCAGACATGAAAAAAGAGGAGACTGAGCATAATCATTAATAGAATAAGAAGGCTTTTCTGTTATTTAATCGGAAAGCCTTCTTATAAAAAAATTATTTTAAAATAACATTCGACAGCGACATTAACGAATTACTGAATTTAAGTCCGAAAGCAGCGGCATTCGATTGGCTAATCTCAAATTTAAGTTTTCCTCCACGTATGACAAAATTAATCATAGCACCTTTTTTTATGGCTCCTTCGGCATTTGTAATTATTAAAGAATTTTTACCGTTAAGTTTTTGTTTTACCGTTTCGGCATGTTTTGAAAAACTCTGTTTATTTGAAAAAAACAATATCTGACAATCAGTAATATCATCAACTTTTTTAAATGATTTAATAATAATATTTTGATATCCGAATTTTTTACCTGCTGATTGTTGTTGTAAAAATTTAGTTATTTCACTATCATTTACCACTCCTACTACAAAATCACCTTTTGTGGCAGCATCAGTCCAATTGACATATCTAATAAAATTAAGCGTAAACATTGATTTGTATTTGGCAAGTTGAGAGTTTTGCGAAAAGCTGTTTATGCTTAATAAAATTAATAGTATGGTTATTATTTTTCTCATAATGTGTAAAATTTCAGACCTGTTATTTTAATAATACTTATACTTTAGAAAATTGATTTTATTAATAATTTTCTTGTATAATAAATGCGTCAGCCAAAATACAAAGCTAAATCCATTTTAATTAAAAAACAAATGTCGTTTATCAATATTTGATTCAATAAATAGAAGTATATTTGCATAAAATTTTTGATAATGGGACAGTCAAATTTTATTGATTACGTAAAAATATTTGTACGAAGCGGTAGCGGCGGAACAGGTTCTGCTCATATGCGACGCGAAAAATATATACCCAAGGGTGGCCCCGATGGTGGTGACGGCGGACGCGGCGGACATATTATTATAAAAGGAAATGAGCAATTGTGGACATTATTGCATTTAAAATATAAACGTCATGTGTTTGCAGGTAATGGTGCACCGGGAGCGGGAGCTTTAAAAACAGGTGCCGACGGAGAAGATGTTATTATTGAAGTGCCATTGGGAACTGTTGCCAAAGATGCTGAAACTTTTGAGCAGATGTTTGAAATTACCGAACATAATCAAGAAGTTATTTTGCTTAAAGGCGGACGCGGAGGTTTAGGGAACAACAATTTTAAAACGTCAACAAATCAAACTCCGCGATATGCTCAGCCGGGCGAAGATTCCAAAGAAGGTTGGTTTGTGCTTGAACTAAAAGTTCTTGCCGATGTAGGACTTGTGGGTTTTCCCAATGCCGGAAAATCAACGTTACTTTCGGTTGTGTCGGCGGCTAAGCCTAAAATTGCCGATTATGCCTTTACTACTCTTGTGCCTAACTTGGGAATAGTATCTTACCGTGACCACAAGTCGTTTGTAATGGCTGATATTCCCGGAATTATCGAAGGTGCTCACGAAGGTAAAGGGTTGGGGCTGAGGTTTTTACGACATATAGAAAGAAATTCGGTTTTGTTGTTTCTTATTCCTGCCGACAGCGACGATATTGCAAAAGAATACAATGTGCTTGTCAGCGAACTAAAACTTTATAATCCCGAATTGCTCGATAAACGAAGAATACTTGCAATATCAAAATCGGATATGCTTGATGATGAACTGAAAGATGAAATTGAAAAAGAGTTGCCCAAAGATATCCCTTATGTGTTTATATCGTCGGTTGCTCAAACAGGCTTACAAGAGCTGAAAGATATTATTTGGAAATGTTTAAATGAATAATAATTAATACATTCTGTGAAAAAAGTTTTATCATACATACTTTTATTTGTTTTTATATTTATAATTAATGGTTATTCGGTTTGGCTGAAACATTTGCAACACCAAATTAAGCATGAAGCAGAACTGAAAATCAAAAAAGGAATAAAAGAAAAAGATATTGATGTGTTAACTTTTTCTTTGTCAGAATATTATAATATAAAATGGACAAAAAAATATAAAGAGTTTACGTTAAACGGCAAGATGTATGATGTTGTAAAAATAAAAACAAAAGGCAGTAAAAAATATATTTATTGTATTAACGATATTAAAGAAAAACAGCTTATCGCAAGGCTGACAAGACACAACAGACGGCGAAACAAAATACTGAATATTTTAAAAAAAATAACGGCAAATAAATATCTGTCATCGTTGGTGTCACATAATCAATTAAATAATGAAACAACTGTTTGTTTCGGTATTTACAATCGCCGTTTTAATTCAATAGATATTGATGTTTATTCGCCTCCGCCTGAAAATATCCTTTCTTAATAAACCCGATTTATACAGCAGGAACTATATAATAGTTTAGGGGTTAAATTCAATTACATAACATTTTAATTCTGCAACTGTCAATATTTACGACTGATAGTTACGGCGTGAGTTTTATTTAAAGACTATTATTTTTATTATTATAAATGTCTTTAAATAAGTAATTTATGCTGCAATCTAAAAACACGTAATAAGTTTTGTGGACTTGAAATAACAAGAACTTAGAGTAAAATTGCAAGCAATTTTTCAATGGGTGTGTTATGTTTTTTCAATATATTTTAAAACACAAATAAAAATGAAACGAATAATTTATATAATATCACTTTTAATAATAAGTAACTTTGTGTCGGCAAGTATAATGCCCGATACGGTAAAAATTGACGAAGTAGTTATTAAAGCAACTCGAATGCCTGTTGCTTTAAAAATAACACCTGCGGCAGTGTCGTTGGTTACGTCGAAAACATTAAAGGCAATGCCCAAAACTGTGGGAGTCGAAGAGGCTTTACGACTTGTGCCGGGTGTAAGAATTGATAATCAACACAACGGAGAGCGTGTTCATATTTCTATTCGCGGACAAGGAATTTTAACCGAACGCGGTGTGCGTGGAATAGGTATTATGCTTGACGGCATTCCTGTTAACGACCCGTCGGGGTTTGCTCCCGATTTGTATGATGTCGATTGGGCAACAGTGAGTAAGATAGAAGTTTTGCGTGGTGCTTCTGCCGGATTATACGGGAGCTGCGGAGCTGCGGGAATGTTAAATATAACAACTGCCAATGGCGGAAATAAACCTATCGGAGGAACATTCAGCCAGAGTGTAGGTTCTCACGGTTTTTACAAAACACTATTTCAGCTCGACGGCAGCAAACAACCGCTTGATTACCGCATAGGTTATTCTCGCACGGGAGGCAACGGCTATCGCGACCATCAAGCATTTTGGAGTAACAAATTGTATGAAAAAGTAAACTTTCATCCGTCGGAAAAGTTGTTGCTTACGCAGATAATATCGCATACCGATTATTTTCATCAAAATCCCGAAGGACTTAATTTACAGCAGCTTGATAATCCAAAGCAGGCAAATCCCGATGCTTGTCCGTTTAATGAATATCAAAAAACAAACAGAACAACATTAGGCTTGACCGGAAATTATAAGTTTAACGATATTCATAGTTTGCAAATGTATTCGTATTATCGCGTTTGGAATTATAAAGAAACAAGCAACCGCTGTGCTGAATATCGTAATTATACCGACCCGGGAGCAGGTTTGCAATACAATGTAAATTTACATACGGGTAAAATTAAGCATCATGTAAGTGCAGGTATCGATTTAAAATGGCAAACAATAAAAGTATATAAGTTGAAAAGTGCAGCAAATCCCGACAGGCAAGAGAGCATTGACGAAACAAATATTGAAACCGATACTTTGCTTGCAAATCAGATAATTTTACAGAGTAGTGCAGGGGTATTTGCTTTTTACCGTTTTGAGTTGGGTAAGCTGAATATTATTGCAAATGCACGTTACGATAATATTAAAAACGAACTTACCGATAAAATGATGTGGATTGATACGGCTACCACTTCTATGAACTTTGAACAACCATCGTTTAAGGCGGGAGCAAGCTACAATTTTTCGGATGCAGTAACTGTTTTTGCAAATTACAGCAACGGTTTTATGCCGCCGTCAACAGAGGAGCTTGCCGCAAATCCCGTGGGCTATTCGGGCTTTAATACTCATCTTGTGCCTGCAATTTCCGGCAGTTTTGAGTTGGGAACACGCGGATATATCGGTAAAAAAGTGTATTACGATATTACCGGATTTATAATGAATACACAAGACGATTTTTTCAGGTTTAAGCAGTCGGGACGCGGAAATCAAGAAGTGTTTTACGGAAATGCAGGCGATAGCCGTCGCTATGGTATTGAAGCGTTTTTTGCAGTTGATATTTTAAAAAATCTGAATCTGCAAGTTGCCTATACTTTTGCCGATTACAGATACACTTCGTCGCAAATTGACCCTGTTTACACCGATACTAATTATGTGCTTACAACTCCGCCCGAAGACGGTCAATATTTGCCCAATTCTCCCAAGCATCAATTGTATGCCGAGTTAAATTATCGTATAAATAAAAATTTCAATATTACGCTTGGAACCGAATATCAATCGGAATGGGCAATATATACCGATGCAAAGGCTTACAACGGAGAGCTGGATCCTGCAATTTACAAAAATTGGCAAAGCGGATTTAACTTGTATAATGCCCAAGCAGCTTACAATTGGAAATATAAAAAGATAAACGGAGTATTGAGTTTGTCGGCACGTAACTTTACCGGCACAAGTTATATGGCATTTACCGAACCCGACCCCGATGGCAATTCGTATCAACCTGCTCCTAAGCAAGAGTTTTTTGTGAATTTAAAAATCAGATTTTAAATTATACTTAAAAACCTAACAGGTTTTCAAAACCTGTTAGGTTTAAAATTACATCGGGTCAACATCTATAACTATAATTGTGGTTTTATACTCTTTTTTAGAGTTTACATTTTCAATGATTTGCTCAATTTGTCGTTTGGTTTTAGCAATATGATTTGTTTTTTTTTATTTTAATCATAATGTTTTTAATAAAATAATTTTGTATTCGAACAATTGGCGGAGTGGTAGGTCCTAAAATTTTACAATCGCCAATATTTTTTAACAATCCGGCAAGTTCATAACTGACATTGTTCAGAATATTTTTATCGCGATGTTTTAACGTAAGTTTAATCAACCGGCTGAACGGCGGATAAAAAAACTGTCGTCGCTCGTTAAGTTGATGATTAAACATCAGTTCGTAATTGTTATTAATAACCTGATTTATAATTACATTTTCGGTATCGAATGTTTGAATAATAACTTTTCCCTGTTTGTTTTTTCTGCCTGCTCTGCCGCTAACTTGTGCCATTAGCTGATAGCTGCGTTCATAAGCTCTAAAATCGGGGAAGCGGAGCATTGAGTCGGCACTTAAAATTCCCACTACACTCACATGGTCAAAGTCGAGACCTTTTGATACCATTTGTGTTCCTATCAAAATATCAATGTTATGTTCCTGAAAGTCGTTGATAATAACTTCGTGTCCGTATTTTCCGCGAGAGGTATCAATATCGAGGCGGGCAACTTTTGCTTCGGGAAATATTATTGCTATTTCGTCTTCTACCTTTTCGGTGCCGAATCCTTTTGTTTCCATAGCCGGCTGATGACATACCGAACAGCGATAAACACTATCAATGCTGTATCCGCAATAGTGGCAAATCAGTTTGTTTATTTTTTTGTGATAAGTAAGGCTCACATCACACCACTTGCATTTAGGCACCCATCCGCATTCGGTGCATTCAAGAAAAGGACTGAATCCGCGTCGGTTCTGAAAAAGAATAATTTGCTCGTTATTATTTAAAGCATCTTCAATATTGTCGATAAGCATTGGTGTAAAATGCGACAGCATCTGCTTTTTATTGTGAGCTTTTTTCAGGTCGGCAACCATTATTTTAGGCAATTTAATGTTTTTGTGTCGTTGAAAAAGTTCAACAAGTGCATATCTACCTGTTTTTGCATTGTAATAACTCTCTATTGATGGTGTTGCCGTGCCCAGCAATACTTTTGCTTTGTGGATAACGGACAAAACCACAGCCAAATCGCGGGCATTGTATCGTGGCGAAGGGTCAAATTGTTTGTAGGTATTTTCGTGTTCTTCATCAATAATTATTAATCCTAGATTAGCAAAAGGCAAAAATACCGATGAACGCACTCCCAAAATAATTTGATACGACTCTTCTTTGGCATCAATTAAGTTGTTCCATATCTCTACACGCTCGGCATCGGAAAATTTTGAATGGTAAACTCCCACTTTTTTGCCGAAAACGGCTTTTAGTCTTAAAATAATTTGCGAAGTGAGAGCTATTTCGGGCAGTAGGTATAAAACCTGTTTTTTGTTTTTCAGAGCATCTTCAATAAGATGTATGTAAATTTCGGTTTTACCGCTTGATGTTACGCCATGTAGCAAAACAACATCTTTTTGTTTAAAAGCGGTGTTAATTTCCGTAAATGCTTTTTGTTGATTTTCGTTAAGTTGTTTTTTTTCTGTAATATCGGTTGGCACGTCCGATAGTCGCGAAATATCAACTTCAATCTCTTTAAGTATATTTTTTACGGTAAGAGCTTTTAGTATTGCCGGTGATGCTCCCGATATTTCCAATAGTTTTTGTTTGGTAATCTGCTTTTGCTTTAAAGCATCATCAATACCCAAATATTCAATAAATTTTAGAAACAGTTTTTGTTGTTTGTGAGCTTTTTTTAGTAATTCGGCAGATTTATGTATTTTTTCTTTTGTGTTAATCCTTTTGGCAAGATGTATCTTTTTTATTGTTTTGGCTTTATAGCCTGTTTTCAGATGCTCTTGAATAACAACAATACCTCTGTTTTGTAGTTTTTTTAAAACTGCAACGGGATTTTTAATATCACACTTTTTTATTATTTCGTTTACGGTTAAAATATTTTCGCGTGTTAAAGCATCAACAATAAGCTGCTCCTTTGGCGATAGTTCAATATCAGTGTCAACATCATCCGAAATTATAACTTTTGTTTCGCTTTCGAGTCGCAAACCTGCCGGCAGCGATGCTTTGTAAAAGTCGCCGATACTACACATATAATAATCGGCTCCCCATTCCCACAATCTAATTTGATATTTATTTACTATCGGATAGTTGTCAAGAATATCCAATACGGGCTTTGTTTCGTAATCTTGCGGTTTATTATTATGAATTTTAAAAACAACTGCCGTATATATTTTTTTTGCTCCGAATTGGACAAGAATTCTCTTTCCCGGCTTTATTTTAGCGGTAAATTCTTCGGGAACTTCATAAGTAAAAAAGCCCCTTACGGGAAGGGGCAAAACAGCATCAATATATGTTTTTTGTTTTGTCAAAACTATTGTAATTTTATTACAAATTTACATTAAAACAGTCAATACACAAACTGTTTAGGGAAATTTAAACTAGACGCTAGACTATTAGAAGTTAGATGCTAGAAGCTAGAAATTAGACTACTAGATATTTGCTTTTAACTGACTAAACATTAAGGAATTAAGAAAATTAAGTTGTTAGAAAATTAAGTTTTTACCGCTAAGACGCTAAGACGCAAAGATTTAAACCACAAATTACACTAATTGGCACTAATTTATTTTCAATTATTCATTATCAACTTATTATTGCATTATATCATTGAACCATTATATCATTGAACCATTGTATCATTAAGTAACTTTTAAAGACTTTTTTAATAAAAATATTGCTGCTTTGTAATACTAAACCACACGATGCAATCGTGCGGTAGCAGGGAAATTTAAACTAGAAGCTAGACTATTAGAAGTTAGATGCTAGAAGCTAGAAATTAGACTACTAGATATTTGCTTTTAACTGACTAAACATTAAGGAATTAAGAAAATTAAGTTGTTAGAAAATTAAGTTTTTACCGCTAAGA